>Ga0207056_1049_pt1 | contig 23185 bp, 24 predicted proteins | sample Alteio_BWMinCont_58_FD_153289 | JGI IMG/M metagenome (GOLD analysis project Ga0207056, IMG submission 153289) | Enriched cells from forest soil in Barre Woods Harvard Forest LTER site, Petersham, Massachusetts, United States -... | ecosystem: Environmental > Terrestrial > Soil > Temperate forest >... | reverse complement strand
TGAGGGTTGCTCCAGTCCATTCAAATCGGGTTGTTCTGAATTTTCAAAATGTTTTTCGTGAGATCCATTTCGGCAAAATGAAAATAGCAATACAACAACTGTGACAAATAATTTTGTCGTCAGATTTTGTTTAAATGAAAAATATTTATCAGCGAATTTCCAATTCTTTTTCATAACTAACTTGTAATTTTAAAAGTGTGTTTAGCTGATTCAATTCATTTATTTTCGACATGCGGTACATTCTCAAACCATCGAGAACGATGAAGAGATTTTCCGTATTTTCTTCATAAGCGCTCAAGGATGACTGATAACTTTTGTAATATGCAGGAACAATATTGTTTTCAAAATTCGCTATTTGATTTTTTGTTGATTTGATCTGCGCTTGAAGTGATGCAAGGTTTCCGGCTGTTAAGTTTATCAATGATTGCCTCTCATAATTTACCGCATTCGATTTGCAATTTAAACCTTTTATTGCAGATGAATATTCTTTGGAAGCCCATGGAACAATCGGTAATGTCACCATCGCCATTGCGGAATATAAATTTGGCATATCGCCAAATGTTTGCATGTGCGAAACAGAAATCCCGAAATCAGGCAGCCGTTTAGATTGTTCAAATTTTTGTTGAAGTTTTATGAGGTTGATCTTTTCATCAAATAATTTCACGTCACTTCTGGTGGCAGAAATAAGTGCTGTGTCGGGGGGTTGCAATTCATAATTTTTAACAACAATATTTGTATCAAAATTCAGAACTGTATTTTTATCAATATTCATCAGCGTATTCAGTTCCACATTTTTCATACTCATATCACCATTCAACATGAGTTCCATGTTTTGCAATTCATACAGATCGGCTTGTGCTTTATAAATATTGCTGAGTTTTTCTTTGTTATAAGTGTACCGTACTTCAGCAACTCCTATCATATAACTGAGAAGAGAATCCGTTTGAATCAGAATTTCATTTTTCTTTTTTAAGATGATCCATTCATAAAAATTCTGTTTTGCTGCAGAAAACAATTCATTTACTCGAACCGATTTTTCTTTTGTTTCAAGAATTGACATTCCGGTCATCAGTTTGTAATTCGCATTTTGTTTTGCAGAATTCGGGAACATCTGTTCACCGGTGAACATCCACATTCCACTTTTGAAATCATTGTAAGGCGTTTGCCACGGACCAGTTGAAAACTTAGGTGGCATCCAGCTTTTCGCCATTTCTGAATAATCTTTTGCCGAACGGATCTGTTCGTCATACATTTTCAGCATTGGATTATTTTTTTCTATTATATTCAAAACTGAATCAAGAGTTATAACTTGCGCGGATGATGAAAAAGTAAAAAGCAGAAAGTAAAAATTAAAAAGTAAAGCATACTTTAAATTTGCCTTTTGCCTTTTGCCTTTTGCCTTATTTTTATTCTTCTTCATTTTTTCCGGGAAGAATAAGTTTACCAAATTTTTTAAGTTCATGTTCTTTCGACATTTCAAAAACAACCGGTGTTACAAACAATACGTAAATAGTTGAAGTGAGTATTCCGCCAATCAACGGAACGGTTATCGGCAGCATCACATCACTGCCAACTCCGCTTGCCCAAAGGATCGGGATCAATCCGAAAAGAGAAACAGAAACAGTCATTAACTTCGGTCTCAATCGCTGAACAGCCCCATTCATAACATATTTTCTCAGATCTGATTTTGAAATTGTTTCCGAAGAATTGCCTTTATCCGCTACCAATTTTTCCATGTATTCATTCAAATAAATTGTCATTAACATTACGGTTTCAACAGCCACTCCGAATAATGCAATAAATCCGACTGCAACAGCAACTGATAAATTGATGTGGTAAAAATAAACCATGTAAACCCCACCCGATAAAGCAAACGGAACTGTGATCATGGTGAGTAAAACTTCTTTTACGGATTTGTAAACAAAAAACAGCAAAGTGAAAATGATCAATAAAACAATTGGCAAAATGAACATCAAAGTACGGTTTGCACGAATTTGATTTTCCCATTGCCCGCTCCATTCGAGATTGTATCCTTTCGGAAGTTTTGAAAAAAGGAAATTTAATTTTTGTTGTGCTTCATTCACGGTACTTCCAAGATCTCTTCCGCGAACGTTGAACAACACAGTTCCGCGCAACATGGCATTTTCGGAATTGATCATTGGCGGACCTTCAGCAATTTTTATTTCTGCTACTGATGAGAGAGGAACTGTTCCGTAATTCTGGGTTTTCACAGGAATCTGACTTATTGCTTCGATGCTGTTTCTGTAATCCTGTGCAAATCTTGCATTCACTGTAAACCGTTCTCGACCTTCGATTGTGCTGGTAATAATCATTCCTCCCAAAGCGGTTTCAACATACATATTTACGTCATCCACACTCAAACCATATTTTCCGATCTCATCTTTTTTTATTGTGATGTCAATATATTTTCCTCCGGTAATTGGTTCCACGTATAAATCTTTTATTCCTGTAATTCCTTCCAATTCTTTTTTCATTTTTATTGCAAGCGAATAAATGGAATCAAGGTTTTGCCCATAGATTTTTAAACCAACATCCGTTCGAATTCCTGTTGAAAGCATATTAATTCTATTAATAATTGGTTGTGTGAACCCGTTAACCACTCCAGGAATTTGTAACTTGGAATTCAATTCATTTATGATCTGATCTTTTGTAATTCCTTCACGCCATTGGTTTTTTGGTTTCAGCAAAACAATGGTTTCGATCATGCTGATTGGTGAATTATCGGTAGCTGTATTTGCACGACCGGCTTTACCTAAAACATTTTCAACTTCAGGAACTGATTTGATAATTTTATCCTGCACCTGCAAAATTCTTTTTGCTTCGGAATTTGAAACATCAGGAAGAGTAACCGGCATAAATAAAATTGAACCTTCATCAAGCGGTGGCATGAACTCCGAACCCATTCGCTTCATCAATCCAATTGCAATCAGCAAAACAATAATATTGAAACCAATGACCGTTTTTTTCCAGTTCAAACACCATGAAATAATTGGTAAATAAATTTTTTCAAGATTATATGTGACAGGATTTTTATTTTCAGGTTTCAGTTTTCCTGTTAACAAAAAACTTATGAGAACAGGTGTGAGGGTTATTGCAAGAAACGCGTCAATAATAAGGATGAAAGTTTTTGTCCATGCCAGCGGATGAAATAATTTCCCTTCAATTCCGGTAAGTAAAAACAAAGGAAGGAACGAAGCAATCACCACGATGGTCGAATAAAATACACCACCTCCAACCTGCTTCGAGGAAGTCTCAATAATTTTTAACCGGTCTTTTTTATTCATTAATTATCATTTAAAAGTTTGATTTTATTTTTTGCAAAAATTACATGCAAAAAGTTTCGCAGTTCATTTTATGAACGCGATAAAAACTTAAATGATAAATTTAAATGAGAAGGGAATGAGTACTTAGGTAAACCGGATGTTTACTTTTATCAGGCAATTGAACCTGATGTGCAAAAATATTTTGACTTAAATTATTTGATTGAGTTGCAGAAAATGATGAAGCAAACTCGTTAAATATTTTAATTGAACTTGATTTTTTTTCTGAACTGTTTTGAGCAGATATTTTTTGTGAATCAGATATTTTAACCGTGAACTGAACTTCTTTGCAACATTTTGCAGCGGCTTTTTTACCACAGTCACATTTTTCAGTGTGTGAAAGATTAATTGAAACACTACTGACTTTATCCCAGCAAAAATGAATATCCATGCTGAAACCGATTGACGGAATCAGGTAAAATAAAATCAAAAATATGGTTGTAATTCTTTTCAATCTTTTTCTGTATGGAACTACAAATATAAAACAATTCTGAAATATCAAAGATAATTTGACCGTTTGTCGTTCAAATCGCAATTAAAACAGGCAATTCTAATTTACTTTTTTGAGTATGTTTCGGCAAGCTTTAAGGCATCGTAAACATTGACTATTCCACCTGAAGTGCATAGCTCAGAAAATTTAATTTTTTCCTGTTTATGAAGGAAAGGAAGAAATTTTACTTTTTGTCTGCGTGAACCAGGCAAAACCACTTTTCCGTTAATTTTTGTAACCGATTTTGAAATAATTTCTTTCACCTGAACGGCTGAGAGTTCGGGATAATAAGAACGGATCAAAGCAGCACAACCTGCAGTAACCGGTGATGCCATGCTGGTTCCGTCATAGGTTGCATATTTTGAATCCGGAACAGTTGAATAAATATTTAGCCCCGGAGCAAAAACGTCAACCGTATTTTTTCCGTAATTTGAAAAAGTTGCTGCAAGATATTTTTTATCAAGCCAGGTGGAAGCTCCCACCTCGATCCACGAAGATGCCCGCCCTGATTTACTTTCATAATAAGGTGTCGGGAAATTATCTTCAAAATCATTGTTGTGCGAATCATTTCCGGCAGCATGAACGATCACCACATCCTTGCTCACCGCATATTTCACCGCATCATCAACAATTTTTTTATTGCCTGAAAAACCTTTCCCAAAACTCATATTTATAACTGTTGCGCCATTATCAACGGCATAACGAATTCCGTTTGCAACATCTTTATCACGCTCGTCACCATCAGGCACAACGCGGACAATCATTATTCGCACATTGTCGGCAACACCTTTCATTCCAATGCTGTTGTTTCGAATGGCACCAATAATTCCGGCAACATGTGTTCCGTGCCCGCCACTCGGTCCTTTCACATCATTATTGCCGTAATATTTTTCGGTAACATCATCATAATTATCACCCACAATTTTTCGTGTATCAAGATCTGTGTTGTAATTAAATTTAATTTCTTTTTCAAAATGTTTTTGACCTTCGGAAATTTCATTTAACAATTCATAAAATGGAATCGTGTCAGCAAGTTTCAATCTTTTTCCAAAAGAATTTTGAATAATGTTTTGTGCCATGGTTTCATAAGGATCAGAAGGTTTGTACTTTTTTAGATCAGCAAGAAATATTTTTTCTTTCCCGATATTTTTTTTGATTCCGTCAATCCCTTTTACAATATTATCATACACCATCGAATACATTTTGGCTTCCTGTCTTCCTTTCAGAAAATCTTTTTTTGCTTTCAGATAATGATAATATTCAAACTTGTCTGTTGCCGAAAAATTTGTAGTATCCGCTTTTTCATATTTTGATTTGTACTTTGCATAAACACGCGTTACTTCAAGGTTATCTTCATTTACATCTTCACCATTTTTTCCACCGATAAAATTCCAACCGTTTACATCATCAATATATCCGTTGTGGTCATCATCAATTCCGTTTCCGGGAATTTCATTTGCATTCACCCATATCACACCTTTCAGGTCTTCATGTGTAGGTTCGGTACCACCGTCAATAACAGCGACAATAACTGTTTTCGATTTTTTGTTTTTTAATAATTCAGTGTAAGCTTTTTCTGTCCCAACACCGTAAACTTTATCTTTTTTCGGATCGAGGTTGAACCAATTGGCAGGTGCACCTTTTTGTGCTTGTGCAACATAAAAATTCACCTGCACCAAAAAGAGAATGACAATAAATTTTACTTTCATATAGTTTTTTTAAAGCGCCAAAGATAAGATGATGCATGGCTTTTAAAAATCACCGAAAAAAAATTATAAGCATTTTAATATTTTTGGAAGGTAAATATTCTTTATCTCGAACCATGCAAATTGTATCTTATAATGTAAATGGAATCCGTTCGGCAATCGGAAAAGGTTTATTAACCTGGATGGAACAGCGAAAAGCGGATGTCTATTGTTTTCAGGAAACCAAGGCACATTCGAATCAGGTTGATACAAGTCTTTTTGAATTGTTCGGATATAACCACTATTGGTTTTCAGCACAAAAAAAAGGGTATAGCGGTGTTGCAATTTTTTCAAAACACAAGCCCGATCATGTTGAATTTGGTTTTGGTGATAAAAAATTTGATGAAGAAGGCAGAATTATCCGTGCCGATTTTGGAGACACATCAATTATAAGTGTATATATTCCATCCGGCACAAGTGGCGAGGAACGACAGGCATTTAAAATGAAATGGCTTGATTTTTTTAATGAATATATTGATACGTTAAAAACAAAAAAATCGAATCTTATTATTTGCGGTGATTATAATATTTGTCATCAGCCGATTGATATTCACGATCCGGTTGGCAATAAAAACAGTTCAGGATTTTTGCCTGAAGAACGACAATGGTTAAGCGGATTTTTAGAAAGCGGCTTTGTTGATTCATTCAGAAGATTTCACCCTGAACCTCATCAATATTCGTGGTGGACATTCAGGCACAATGCACGTGCGCAAAACAAAGGCTGGCGAATTGATTATTGTTTGGTTCACGAAAAAATAACAGAAAGATTATTGGATTCAGGAATTCATCAGGATATTGTTCACAGCGACCATTGCCCGGTTTGGGTTGAAATTTAATTGGTAATACTCAACACTCCGTTCCCGTCAACTCTGACGTTATATTGTTTCAGTCCCCGTGTTGCTGAGCCACTCCGCTGTGTACCAAGATTCGGATCAAATGTTGAGTTACAAGCACCTGTTCCTGAGCAGGGAGCTGTGCCAAGAAGGTTAACATGCGATTGAGAACAGATCAAATAAAATCCTGAACTGTCCATACTCACCATTGAGCAGGTGCTTGTAGGATTAACAGGGCAAGTGCGGTCGAATGCTACATAATCCACTCCGGTTGAAGTGCCTGTAGTAGCGTGGTACAAAATTATCCCCCTGTTACCGGCAGGTAATGGAAAATAATAAAAACCTCCCTGAATTGAAAGGTAAGAATATTGAGGATAGCTTAAGTTAATATTTGTAATATTTACCGGAACAGGAGTAAAGAAATCTGTAGCACCGTTATTGGTGCCTGATTTGGTGCACGACATGATTGTCAAAACAGCCAGAAATAAAACAAATTTATTCATAATTATAAAATCCTTTTTTTGTTTTTCGTCCGAAATAACCCGCATCAACCAATTGTTTCTGAATGCGGTTTGGTCTGAATTTTCCATCCTGATGAAACAAATTATAGATTGAATTTGTAACTGAAAAATTCGTGTCAACACCAATCAAATCCATTAACCTGAAAGGTCCCATTTTAAATCCACAATTTTCCATCAGCACATCAATGGTTCCAAATTCGGCAACATTTTCTTCAGCAATTTTTAAAGCTTCAACATAATAATGACGGGCAACACGGTTCACAATAAACCCGGGCGAATCGGCTGCCATCACGCATGTTTTACCCATTCCTTCAATAAATTTTTTACAAAATTCAGCGATTTTTTTATCCGTTTCAATACCTGAAATTATCTCAACTAATTTCATTACAGGTGCAGGATTAAAAAAATGAATTCCGAGAACTCTTTGTGGATTTTGAATCTTTGATGCTATTTGAGTTATTGGTATAGATGATGTATTTGTTGCAAATATTGTATCAATTTCATTTTGTTTTGAAAGTGTTTGAAATAATTCCTGTTTTATATTAATATTTTCAATTATTGCTTCAATGATCAATTCACCTTTCACATCATTTATTTCTGATGTAAAAATAATTTTTGCTAAAGTTTGAGATTTATTTTCGGGTGTTATTTTTTGTTTTTTTATTAATTGATCGAGATTGTTTTCAATTGAAGATTTTGCTTTTTCAATAAGTAACGGCTCAATATCAAACAAAATTGTTTTGTATCCGCATTGAGCGGTAACCTGCGCTATTCCACATCCCATTGTGCCCGCTCCTGCAATACAAATTGTTTTAATTTCCGATATCATCGAATACAAAATTATTAATAATTATTGCTTCCGCTAAAACAAATTCATACAAAATGTTATTTATAGGTAAAGATGTGTACAATTTGGGAACTCCTGATAGTTGGTTTATCTTTGCAATTGAAAAATTATGATCACAGTTACAGAAAAAGCTAAAAGCAGAATCATTGATCTGATGAAAGATTCAAAATACACACAAGATTATTTTTTGCGTGTAGGTGTTGATAGTGGCGGATGTTCAGGGTTATCTTACAAGCTCGATTTTGATAACACCATCAAACCGGGCGATGAAGTGATCGACCAGAATGGCGTGAAAATAGTTACCGACAAGCGAAGTGTTCTTTATCTTTTCGGTACTGAACTTGATTTTTCAGACGGATTGAACGGAAAAGGATTTGCATTCAACAACCCGAATGCCACACGGACGTGCAGTTGCGGGGAGAGTTTTGCCGTTTAAAAAATTTAAAATTTTATTTTAGAACCTAAGCAATATATTTGCAGACTTTTTTAATGAATAAATTACAGGAAAATGGCAAACCATAAATCGGCAGAAACAAGGATAAGGAACAGCGCAACCAAGCGACTGAGAAACCGCTATCAATCTAAAACAACACGTACTTCGATAAAAACGTTGAGGACTTTAACAGAGAAACCGGAAGCAGAAGTCTTATACAAAAAAATATCTTCAATGCTTGATAAACTTGCGAAGAAAAAAGTGATACACAAGAAAAAAGCGGCTAATCAAAAATCGAAACTTGCAAAAGTAGTAAGCAAGATCGGCAAAGAAGTAGCTGTTAAAAAAGCCGGAAAGAGAACTGCCAAAAAAGTTTCAAAATAATTTATAAAAAATTATAAAATCAAAAAGGCTTTCGTTACTGAGAGCCTTTTTCTTTTGGCTTTAAAATCCCTTTTTTGTTTTTGAATCGTATGTTGAAAGCAGATTCAAGATAAACCTGAACAGAAAAATAAATTCCGTAATCGGAGTTCCATTGATTCATTGGGGCAGTGTTAAAATAATTAAAACCTCGTCTGCCCGGACGAGCATTTAAATTCTGCAGTCCATAGTAAATGTAAGGTTCAATGCTTACAAAATTATTTAAGAAGAAGGCATAACCAAACCGAAGATAGAAATCATTTTCAATATTTCTATTAGCAAATCCTACACTGTAATCTCCCTGAACAAATAAATTATTTTTAAAATAATACCGCATCAAAGGTCCGGCTTTTAAACCCAGACCACCACCTCTTCTGCCACCACCGCCACCCGTAAAACTTAAATTCATTTGCGCTCCGAGTAAAATCCTGTCATAAATAAAATATCCGTAAATGGGGTTGAAATTTAAAGCAGATGAAGAAAATCCTCCTGTGGTGGTTTGCCGGCTGAATCCTGCCGTTCCGCCAAGTGTGTAATTTCCTCTTTCTGTTTGGGCAATTAATTTATTTGCAAAACAGAAAAAAATTGTAACCAGCAAAAAAAGAACTTTCTGTCTTTTCATTTAGTGAGTAACGTCATGAAGTTTATTTTGTTTTGTGTCCATGAGCGCCTTTTTATTTTTGAATTTTTTATTGAATTCTGATTCGAAATAAAACTGTAAAGAAAAGTATATTCCGTAATCAAGCAACCCGTAATTCGTTCCAGAATTATTATAAGCAAAATTGCGATAACCTACATAAATATATGGTTCAATGGCGACATTCTCATTCAAAAAATAAGCATAACCGAATCTTCCGTAAAAAAAATGTTCAGTTGTATTTGGATAAGGTGTTCCCAAATTATAATCAGCTTGAATAAATAAACTATTTTTAAGATAATAACGCATGATTGGACCTCCTTTTAATAATAAAGAAGAAAAACCCGGACCATAATTATAATTTATTAAAAAATTACCACCAACTAAAACGTGGTCAGTCAATAAATACCCAGCCATTGGGCTAATGTATATAGTTGATTGATTAGTATTATTTCCGTACGCATATGTAAGATATTCATATCCCGCAGTTCCTCCCATCACATAATTTCCTTTTTCCACTTGTGCCGAAATATTTTGAAAGCTAAAAGTGAAAAAAATAAAACTGAAAAATAAAATCAGAATGCGGTTCATAACTTTTTTTATAACGCAAATTACATAATTTAGAATTTAGTTTTAAATTAAAATCATTTGTTAATCGTTCAGTAATAATTTAAAATAAAAAAGCGGATCGCGGAGTTTTGCACGCATGTCAAGGTCTTCAAACATACAACTGATGGTGTCGCGCAGGGTTTTATTTTTATGCGCTTTGTTCACAACATAATTAAATAACCACGGAAATTTACAGAGTTTTTGCAAAGTATGGCTAAGCTTAAGTTCATTCCACTGGCGTGAATAAAAAGTATTGTCGTAATTTTTTAAGAATGTGGCATCAAAACGATTTTGTTTTAGTGCTTCCGCAATGGTGTCTGCTGCAAGCATGCCGCTGTACATTGCATTTCCAATGCCTTCTCCCGTAAAAGGATCAATAAGCGAACCGGCATCACCAACTAATAAAAAGCCATCGCCCGAAAGTGGTCTTTTTTTTGAACCAAGCGGGAGTCCCCATCCCTGAATGTTTCCAAGCAATTTTGCATTTTTAAAACGGAAATTTATTTTTGGATTTTCCGCAATTGCGCGAAGCATATCTTCTTTCAGGTTTGCACGTTTTTTGCTCACTGAGCTACTCAGCATCCCAGCACCAACATTGGCTTTTCCATCAGGCAAAGGAAATATCCAGAAATAGCCCGGAAGTAATTCTTCAAGGAAATGGATCTCGATATAATTTTGCGGATGTATGTCAGCCACGCCATCGTAATAAGCACGGATGCCTGCACAATAATGATCATTTTCTTTTTTTATTCCCGCAAATTTTTTTGCAATAATTGAGCGGTCACCTTCAGCACCAACAAGCAATTTTGAATTTTGAATTTTGAATTTTGAGTTTTGAGTTTGACAATTAATATTGATTCCATTTTCCGTTCTTTCGATTGCTGTCACTTCCGTTCCTTCATGCACATTGGCATAATTTCTATCGAGAAGTTTAAAAAGTTCATGATCAAAATCCATTCTTTTTGAAATAAATCCAGGAGGATTTTTATCATTTGAAGTATCTTGTTTAAAAGGAATATCAATGGCTTTGCCGTTGGGTGCAACGAATTTAACACCCCAGCTTCCGATGAATTTTTGTGATTGGTTTGCAAATGATGAAACAATGGAATCATCTAACTTGTTAAGTACATAAACTGTTTTGCCGCTAAGTGCATCACCACAAATCTTGTCGCGCGGAAAAACCGCTTTATCAATAATGGTATGAGCGATTTTTTGTTTTGCAAGAAACAACGATGTTGAACAACCTGCAGGACCTGCACCTATAATGACAATGTCTGATTCTTTCATTGTGAGGAGCAATTATAAGAAATTTGGTTATTAAGTTGTTGGTTATTGCTTTATTTGTAATCGTTTTAAATGAATAAATAAATCATCAAATCAAAAATCAATAATTAAAATACGACATTGTGTCAATGGCTTGATTTTTGGTGAATTCGAAGAACATAAAAATTATGCAAGATATTAATAAAATGCCCGCAAACGCCAAGACGTGGATATTCGCGGCAAATCGCAAACTCTCAAAAGATGAGCAATATCAAATTGAAAATCTTACAAAAGATTTTACAAGTAAATGGGTTTCGCATAACCAGCCTGTCGTTTCTGATTTTGAAATCATGAACGATGTTTTTTTAGTAATGATGGTTGACGAGAATTCATGTCACTTGGGTGGTTGCGGTTCAGATGATCTGTTCAATTTTGTAAAAGAGACCGGAGCTAAATTAAATCTTGAATTTTTAAACCGTCTTCAAGTTGAGTTTTTGAAAGACGGTGAAACTATTATTTCAACAAAACAAAAAGTGATTGAAATGCATGAATCAGGAAAGATTTCTGACGATACTATTTTCTTCAATAAAAATATTTTATACAAATCCGAATTCGAAATGAAATTCAATACACCATTTTCTGAATTCTGGATTTATAAAGGAATTAAACAAATCCAATCTGTTTAAAACTAAAAAAATAATTCTTACAAATAAATTTCATTAACAAATAAAAATAATGGCTGATATAAATCCCAATGATGTTAGTCCGAATAAGGACAACAAACCGAGTAAATCTAACAGACCGAAATTACCTCCGTTACCTAAATTTAATTTTTATTGGATTTACGCCATTCTTGTAGTGTTATTACTTTTATACTTTTCAGCACCACGCGATTCATCTGTAAAAACAACATGGTTCAATGTAAAAAATAACATGCTCGAAACTCAAGATGTTGAAAAAATTGTTGTCGTGAACAAAGAGAAAGCGGAAGTTTACATCAAAAAGGAAGCACTCAAAAATGAAAAGTACAATGAGTTGAAAAACCGTGGTTTATTTGGAGAAGAAAACGGACCTCATTATTATTTTGAGATTGGTGATGTGAATCAATTTTCAAACGATATCAATAGTGCAAAAACAGATTATGAGAAAAAAAATAATGGACAAACATTAAATATTCCAGTAGAGTATATTACTCAACGAAATTTATTTGGTGATTTTTTTATCACTTGGATATTGCCGTTTTTACTGATTGCAGGAGTTTGGATGTTTATTATGCGGAGAATGGGTGGTGGTGCAGGCGGAGGCGGAGCGCAAATTTTTAATATCGGAAAATCGAAAGCACAATTATTCGACAAAGAAGCGCAGGTAAAAATCACTTTCAAAGATGTTGCCGGCTTGGATGAAGCAAAAGTGGAAGTGATGGAAGTAGTTGACTTTTTAAAGAATCCGAAAAAATACACTGCACTTGGCGGAAAAATTCCAAAAGGAGTTTTATTGGTTGGTGCACCTGGAACAGGAAAAACGCTGCTTGCAAAAGCTGTTGCTGGAGAAGCTGGTGTTCCGTTCTTTTCACTTTCCGGTTCCGATTTTGTTGAAATGTTTGTGGGTGTTGGTGCTTCGCGCGTTCGCGATCTTTTCCGACAGGCAAAAGAAAAAGCTCCTTGCATTATTTTTATTGACGAGATTGATGCAGTTGGTCGTGCACGTGGACGAACAATGATTCAAGGCGGAAATGATGAACGTGAAAATACATTGAATCAATTGTTGACAGAGATGGATGGATTTGCAACTGATCTTGGTGTGATAATTCTTGCTGCTACAAATCGTCCTGATATTCTGGATCTCGCATTGCTGCGTCCGGGAAGATTCGACAGGCAAATTTCCATTGATAAACCCGATCTTTCTGGAAGAGAAGAAATTTTTAAAGTTCATTTAACCCCTATAAAAACAGGACCGGATGTTGACCCGAAAAAACTCGCGGCACAAACTGCCGGTTTTGCGGGAGCAGATATTGCCAATGTTTGTAACGAAGCGGCTTTGATCGCAGCACGAAAAAATAAAGCCAATGTGGAGATGCAGGATTTTCATGATGCAATTGATCGTGTGATCGGTGGATTGGAAAAGAAAAATAAAATTATTTCGCCCGAAGAAAAACAAATTATCGCTTATCACGAATCCGGTCACGCCATTGCCGGATGGTTTCTCGAAGGAGTAGATCCGCTTGTGAAAGTTTCGATTGTTCCACGAGGAGTTGCTGCTTTGGGTTACGCTCAATATTTGCCAAAAGATCAATATCTCTATAACACCGATCAAATGCAAAACATGATCTGCATGACGCTTGGTGGAAGAGTTGCCGAAGATATTATTTTCGGAAAAATTTCAACAGGAGCACAAAATGATCTGGAGCGGATAACAAAAATGACTTATGCGATGGTGAGCATTTATGGAATGAACGAAAAAGTCGGGAATGTTTCGTTTTATGATCCGAATAATGAATATGGTTTTACAAAACCGTATTCCGATAAAACTGCTGAGATGATTGACATTGAAGTTCGTTTGTTCATTGATAAATGTTATGAGAAAACAAAAAAATTGCTGACTGAAAAACGCGATAAACTTGAAGAACTTGCACAGGTTTTATTGAAACGTGAAATTATTTTTCAGCAAGATATCGAAGAAATTCTTGGCAAGCGCCCGTTTGAACCTAAACAAATTGACGAAGAAATTATTGTTGTTAAAGAAAATGAAAAACCGGAAGTTGTTGCTGAAAAAAAAGAAGAACCTACCGCAATAATTCCTGAAACGGAAACCTTGAATAACGAAGTTCCCGCAGGTAAAACTGAAGAACCGAAGACCACTTTATTTTAAAGAAATTTCACCACAGATTCACGATTTTATAAAAAGATCATCTTCTAATCTGTGGCGTTTTTCTGAACTGTTATTTAATATCAGACCACATTTATAAAATTTTCTTAAATTGCAGATGTGGAACAGCACACCACTTCAAAAGAAAAGATCCTGAAAAAAGTCAGGCAGGCTTTGATCTTCAAACAGAAGACGAGGTATGCAAATATTGACCTCGACTCAAATATTTATGTGCAGCCACCGCAGGAAGAACTGGTGGTTGAAACGTTTGCAAAAAATCTTATCGAACTTAGAGGACAATTTGTTTTTTGTTCAAATAAATTTGACTGCATTGATAAACTCATCACGCTTCTTGAACTGAAAAAATGGAAACATCTTTTTTGTTGGGAAGAAGAAATTCAAACGATGCTGAAAGATACCGGCATTAATTTCACTGATCGTTCGGGAAATATTGAAAAAGTTCAGGCAGGGATAACATCCTGCGAAGCCCTGATAGCGCGCACCGGAAGCGTGTTAGTGAGTTCAAAGAAAAATTCGAGAGTGCTCACCATTTTTCCACCGGAACACATTGTAATCGCTTATTCATCGCAGATCGTGATGGAAATAAAAGACGGAATTCAGGTGTTGAAAAACCGGTATGGAAAAAATATTCCTTCGATGATTTCTTTTATCAGCGGACCAAGCCGCACAAGCGATATTGAAAAAACTTTGGTGATAGGCGCACACGGACCGAAAGAACTTTTTGTTTTTGTTATTGACGACATGAAACATGAATAAAGCAAAACTTTTTTTTGTATTTATTTTTTTTGTGAATAGTTCATTTTCACAAACAGTAAAACCGGAAGACATTTTACTTAGATCAAAAGCAGCTTGCAAAAAAGTGAAAAGTGCTTCGTTTGATGCAGAATTATATTTCATGTCATTTAGCAGTAAAGACACTATTCATTTAAAAGATAGAATGAACTTGTTTAAAACAGATACAAACAGATCAGGTGTTATTGGTAGAATGGTAGAAAAAAATAGGACCATTCTCCAGTTTCCAAATCAACAGATTTCTGTAAATAATGATAAAATTATAATTGATACAATTTATTACAAAAATGGATTCTCCATAATTAAATCTGATTTAATTTGTATTGGATTTCTGGACGAAAAACCGTTTGAATTTTTTTTATCTAAAACTGAAAACACATACGAATTTTTAGACACATCAAGCTCAACTTACTTTATTGGTGTTAATATAAAAGAGGATGAAGAACTTGGTGACAGGTATTGTGTTTTTGGCATTGACAGAACTAGTTTGCTTCCTGTATTATTTGAAAATAGAGTCAGGAAGAAATCTCAAAATCAGTTTCAATACAGAAATCTTAAAATATCGAATCTGAATATTAATGATGATTCGGCAACTTATTATCTCAACAATTTTAATGTTAAATTATTTGACACTATAAAATATACTGAACGGTATGTTCAGCCTAAACTTCTCGACAGTGGCACTTTTGCACCTAATTGGAAATTTCCCGTTTGCGGGATAGATGACAGTGTAAGCCTTTCTCAATATAAAGGAATCTATGTCCTGATGGATTTCTGGTTTATCAGTTGTTATCCTTGCCAGAAAGCGATTCCGTCATTAATAAAATTGCAGGAAAAATTTCAATATAAATTAGTTGTACTTGGCATGGCTCCTTATGATAATGATTCACAATTAAAAGCGTTTATTCCAAAAAATAAAATCAATTACCGGGTTGTAAAATGTTCCAAAGATTTTCCATTATCAACTTATAAAGTATCGGCATACCCAACAATGTATTTACTGAATAAAGAAGGAAAAATTATCAAAACGCATTTGGGATTTTATGATGATGAAAACAAAATTGAAAACTTTGAAAAAGAAATTTCCGAATTGATAAAAGATTAGAATTTGAACACAACCAAAAAAATATATTTCGCATCTGATTTTCACCTTGGCATTCCTGATCAAAAATCAAGTTTGGTGAGGGAGAAAAAAATTGTCCAGTGGCTCGATCAGATCAAACACGATGCCGAAGAAATTTATTTGGTTGGCGATCTGTTTGATTTCTGGTTTGAGTTCGATCTCGTTGTTCCTAAAGGGTTCACGCGATTGCTCGGGAAACTTGCCGAGATATGTGATGCCGGAATTCCTGTTCATATTTTTCACGGCAACCACGACCTGTGGATGTTCGGTTATTTCGAAAAAGAGATCGGATGCAAAGTGTATAAATCAGAGATCACAAAAGAAATAAATGGCAAGAAATTCTACATCTCACATGGTGACGGAATAGGAAGAGGTCAATGGTTCTTTAAATTCTTACTTGCGGTTTACAGGAATTATTTTTTTCAAAGATTATTCGCATTTTTTCATCCGAGTGTAGGACTTACAATTTCATATTGGTTCTCGAAAAGAAGTCGAGAAAAAACGTTCAAAGGCAATGAAAACCATTATGGAGAAAAAGAATATCACCTTCAGTTTGCAAAAGAATATTTGAAGACAAATACAGTTGACTATTTTATTTTCGGTCACCGCCATTTACCCATGGATACTGATGTAAACGGTTCGCATGTGGTCAACCTTGGTGATTGGATCAATCATAATTCGTATGCTGTTTTTGACGGTGATAAAGTGGAAATAAAAAAATTCGAAGGATGAAAATCAGTTCACAGTTTTCAGTTATCAGTTATCGGTTATCGGTTATTGGTAATCGGTTTTGTTGTCTGAAATTTAAAAGCGGCAGGAGGCAGGAGGCAGGAGTCGGTTCGATTTTTCTCTTATCTATAATTATAATCTTTCTAATTTCATTTCAACAACAAACGACAAACAACAAACAACAAACCTCAGGTTTCAAACTTATCAGGAACATTAACATCGAAGCCAAAGATATTCAAACCGACCGGCTTGGAAATTTATATGTTGTTACCAAAACAAATCAATTATATAAATATGATTCGCGAGGAGATCTGCTGTGCACACTCAACTATAAATATGTTGGAAATATTTCGCACATTGATGCGAACAATCCGCTTGAAATTTATATTTTTTACAAAGAGCTGAATAAAATCTTATTCATTGACAACAACCTTGCTTACCGCGGTGAAGTTGATCTGAATGACTTTGGAATTAACCAGGCAACTGCTGTTGCACGGTCATTTGACAATGGTATCTGGGTGTTTGATGCAAGCGATCTTCAGTTAAAACGGTTGACCAAAGCAGGAGAGATTTTGCAGAAAAGCGGAAATGTAAAACAGTTTGTGAATTCAGCTATCTCACCAAATTTTATTTACGATAATAACGACCGGATTTTTCTGAATGATTCATCTACCGGAATTCATCTGTTCACAGTTTTTGCCAATTTTCAAAAAACGATTCACATTACAGGATGCGATGATTTTAAAATTATCGGTGATGATTTATTTTATAATAAAAATAAAAAACTGATAAGGTATAATTTGAAGATGTTTTCCGAATCGGAATTCACTTTACCCGACACAACTTTTATTCAAAATATCAGCATTGAAAAAGACAGGTTATATTTGTTGAAACCTGCGGAAGTTGATATTTATTCTTATTAATTTCAGGAAATAAAATTTATGGAATTATTATTTTCCCCGTTGAGGAAACCTCATTTTGTAACTGACTTCAATATCACCTTTAGAAATATTCAACAGTTTATTTTTGAGTAAACGTTTTTTGAATTCAGTGATATGGTCAACAAATAAAATTCCTTTCACGTGGTCGTACTCATGTTGGATTACACGTGCGGCCATGCTGTCAAAGGTTTCTTCATGTGCCACAAAATTTTCGTCAACATATTTTATTTTCACAATCGAATTTCTTGAAACATTTTCTCGGATATGCGGAATGCTTAAGCATCCCTCTTCATATTCCCATTCTTCACCGGTTTCTTCTAAAATTTCAGCGTTAATAAATATTTTTTTGAAAGGTGTTCCTTTTTCTTCATCCATTCCGGAAGTATCCACAATAAAAAGATTAATGGATTTACCAACCTGAGGAGCTGCAAGTCCAACGCCATGTGCAGCGTGCATGGTCTCAAACATGTTTTCAATTAATTTTTCAAGACCGTCATAATTTTTATTTATGTCAGCGCCTTTTTTCCTTAATACTGGATCTCCGTATGCAACTATTGGTAAAATCATTTATAATTATGAATTTTGAATGTTAAGTTTTGAATAAAAAAATCGAACAAATAATTTAAAATTTATGATTTAAAATTTAACATTTTTTCCAGATAACTCTGCAAAATAATAACAGCACTTATCTGGTCAAGGTTTTCTTTTTTCTCCCGGTTTTTTTTATTCAATCCCATTTCATGCAAAGTGTTTCTTGCAAGCGATGAGGTAAATCTTTCATCCATCCATTTTACCGGAATTTCAGGAAAATTCTTTCGGAGCAAATTTACAAATTTTTTTACATGCACAGCCGACTCCGATTCCGTGTTGTCTAATTTCAATGGTTTCCCCACCACAAAACATTCCACTTCTTCTTTGGCTAAATATTTTTTTAAATATTCAATTATATTTTTTGAATGAACAGCGGTAAGTGTGTTGGCAATTAACTTCAACGGATCAGTTACCGCCAATCCAACTCTCTTAGTTCCGTAATCAATTGCTAAAATTCTTGCCAAATTGTTTGTTTAACTTTAGAATGCTTTCCACCCTTGCGCTTTCAATGCATGTTTGGTTTCGTTTCTTGAAATGATATGAATTCCTTCCGATCGTGAAACGCAATGTCCGATAACAGAAATATCAGGATCATTTTTTATTTTGTTATAATCTTTCTGATCAATCGTAAACAACAATTCATAATCTTCACCACCATTGAGTGCCGTGGTATTCGGGTCCAAATTAAATTCAAGAGCCATCATGCTTGTGGTTGGATCAATAGGAATTTTTTCTTCATAAATGGTCATCCCCACTTCCGACTTTGAACAGATATGAAAAATCTCCGAAGAAAGTCCATCCGAAATATCTATCATCGAAGTTGGTTTTAAATTTATTTTTTTAAAAATTTCAATGATATCTTTTCTCGCTTCAGGTTTTAATTGTCGTCCAACAATGTAATCATTTCCTTCAAGATCGGGTTGAATATTCGGATTTTCAAGAAACACTTTTTTTTCCCGTTCCAATAATTGCAGTCCAACATAAGCTCCACCAAGATCTCCGGAAACACAAAGCAAGTCACCTTCTTTAGCACCACTTCGGTAAACAATATTTTTTTCATCAGTATCACCTATAACTGTTAAGCTTAAAACCAATCCTTGTTTAGATGCACAAGTATCACCACCGATCAAATCAATTTCATAAAAATCGCAAGCTGCTTTTATTCCAGCATAAATCTCTTCAACAGCTTCAAGAGAAAATTTACTCGATATTCCGATGGAAACAGTTATTTGTTTTGCAGTGCCGTTCATAGCGCAAATATCTGAAACATTCACCGCCACAGCTTTGTATCCAAGGTGTTTCAACGGTTGAAAACTGAGATCAAAATGTACTCCTTCAAGCAACATATCCGTTGAAACCAAAATACATTTTTCTGCATATTTTAAAACTGCCGCATCATCGCCAACACCTTTTAATGTGGCTGTTTGTTTGTTCTCGAAAAAAGAAACAAGATGTTCTATCAATCCGAATTCACCTAAAGTTGCAAGTTCTGTTCTGCTTGTATTTTCGAGCATTATTTTAATTATTCGTTATTAAGTTAATGGTTATTTTATTTTAAATTTTCATTTCATCACCTTATTCTATCAGAACTTTTCACAAGGTCTTCATCTTTTCTTATCAAGCGGATAGCTCTCCAGTTCAGGTAAAATAAAAATGTCATCAGCAACAAACCCACAGATGAATACGGAAAAAGTTTTCCAAATGAAAATTGCGGGATGTACATCATAGCTTTAGCAAATATGACAAGTACTAAAAGCAGCATGAAAATGTAATTTATTTTAGCAAGTTTCAGTTGTTTGGTTCGGTCTTTAAAAGAAAAAATAACAAACAAAGTAATTCCGATAACTATTGCTATCAAAGCAATCAATGTAATCTGCAATTCATTTTTTGTCAGTTCGCCATTTTGCATAGCCGTGTAATAAAACAGGTTCAATGTATATTCGTTGTTTGTTGCGTTTACCGTTTCCGATACTTTTATCACCGACCCGGTGCAAAGTGTTGCAGCAATAATTATAATTGCGATAAGATAAACTGTTTGTAATCTTTGAAGCATAATTTTAAAAAAATCAGGTTGCGAAAATAATCTAAAATTCTGTTTTATAATGTTAGAAGTGAAATCATACATTTGCAATTGTCTTCTCGCTTTTAGTTTATGGCTTTGGCAATTTGCAAACACAAGCCAATAGCTAAGGGCAAAATAATTAAACATGAAAACAACTTACATAATAGATGCAGTAAGAACTCCGATAGGAAAATATGCCGGAGCATTAAGCAGTGTTCGTCCAGATGACCTGGCAGCACTTGTAATTAAAGCGTTGCTGGAACGCAACCCGAATATTGACGTGAATGAAATTGAAGATGTAATTTTCGGAAATGCAAACCAGGCAGGAGAGGACAACCGCAACGTGGCTCGAATGGCATTATTGCTTGCAGGATTGCCGGTAAAAGTTGGCGGAAATACAGTTAACCGTTTGTGTGCTTCTGGAATGCAGGCAATTATTGATGCAAGCCGCGCGATAAGTGTTGGTGATGGCGGGATTTATATTGCTGGTGGAACGGAAAATATGACACGCGCACCTTTTGTGATGGCTAAATCAGAGAGTGCTTTCAGTCGTTCACATGAAATCTACGACACCACAATTGGTTGGAGGTTCACGAATAAAAAATTAGCTGAATTGTATCATCCTTTTTCGATGGGAGAAACTGCAGAGAATGTTGCTGCGCAATGGAAAATATCGCGTGATGCACAGGATGAATTTGCTTTCTCATCGCAGGAAAAATATATCGCGGCTCATGCAACAAATAAATTTGCCGAAGAAATAATTCCGGTTCCCATTCCACAAAAAAAAGGTGAACTAAAATATTTTGAAATAGATGAACATCCCAGAAAAACTTCAATAGAAGAACTTGCAAAACTAAAACCCGCATTTAAAAAAGATGGAACGGTTACAGCAGGAAATGCAAGCGGTTTGAATGACGGAGCGGCTGCATTATTTCTTGCTTCTGAAGACGCGGTAAAAAAATATAATCTTAAACCGATTGCAAAAGTGGTGTCACGCGCGGTTGCAGGAATTGATCCGGCAATTATGGGAATCGGTCCAGTGCCTGCAACACAAAAAGCAGTTTCACGCGCAGGACTTAAAATGAATGACATCGGTTTGTTTGAATTGAATGAAGCATTCGCTTCGCAAAGTTTGGCTTGTATAAGCGACCTTCAAATTGATCCTGCCATTGTAAATGTAAATGGTGGAGCAATAGCACTCGGACATCCACTCGGATGCAGTGGTGCACGCATAAGTACAACACTCATTCACGAAATGCAAAAGCGAAATATAAAATACGGAGTAGCTACTATGTGCATTGGCGTAGGGCAAGGAGCTACGGTGGTGTTTGAGAAAGTTTAGAAATTTTATGATACGGACAACTCTTCAGCATAAGTAACCATACTTTTCCGCCAGCACCAAGGTGCTATGACGGAAGTGTTCCGAAATTCCCCACTTTATTTATATGAATTTTACTTTCAGTATTAAGTTCATATTTTGTTTTTATGAAGTCATGTAATCGTCAACTACTAATTTTAAATACTTCAGACTTGGTTTTATTTATTTCAACTTAATACTTCTGATTTTTTATCGAAGATGATTTTTATCAAGTTTAAAATTAGTAAATTATAGTTCATTTTAATAACCCTAAAGCTTTATAGAAATTATTATACAGCTATTCATATAGATATTACGTATTATTTAAAAACTAATTACCTGATTATCAATATTATATTTTTAAAATATAAGACATACTTTTTATATAAAGCAACATGTATTTAATTTGAATAACTGTTATTACATAATAAATCAACTTTACACGAAATAAATGAGATTTTTTAGAAGCATAAAATCCATAGTTTATCTATATTTATATAGAAATACGATCTATGTAAAATCCATAAAATGGAGATCACTTTTATGTATTATATTTATAATATATACATCACAGTTATTTGCTCAAGGCGGACCGTTTGATGACGATAATTATATCACAGTTTTTGACGAATCAGACCTTTACATTGATTCATATAAAAGACCTCATTCTTTATTTGAAGATCAAACAAGTATTAGCGGCATATCAAATTTATTGGGAGGAATAGGAACGTTTTCAACAAGATCAGGCGGTAATACAAAAGAAGCAAATGGTGCACCACCACCACCACCACCACCTGACCAACCTATTAATAAAGGCCTTTTTATTTTAATGTTAACAGGAATTTTGATTGCGGGTTATAGTCTTAAAAATAAAATAGTATTTAAGAGAATTTGATGTTTTTTAACATCGAAATAATTTTCAATATTATCAAATAAGTCAAACTAATTTTTATCAAGTTTCTTTTCCTTTTGTGAATATTTTAATTTTCTTTAAAATGCTTACATTTTAGTTCTGATTTGATCATTCATTAGATCGAAAACTAACTGAATTTTATTTTAAGCAATAAAATAAAAAAATATTTTTTGAAATTCTGAATTATTAATACTTTTGCTCAGAATAAGCTTTTAAAATATACTCAATATGAAAACAAAATTGCCTGCATTAATTTATTTTTTTATTGTTATTCTTTACACGTTTAATTCTTCTGCACAAAGTTCAGGAGATTTTAAATCAAACTTATCAGCTCCCGGAAACTGGAATGATCCAAATACCTGGCAACGATATAATGGTTCCGCATGGGACAGTCCTGGAACGGGTTCAAATAATCCAGGTTCAACCCCATCATCAACAAATAATGTTTTTATAGAAACTGGTGATACAGTTATTCTCCGGCAAAATGAATCATGTAACAACCTTAATATTTGTGCAAGCCCAACATCTGGTGCCGGAACTTCATCAACAGTAGGAATAATATTTTTGCAAACATTTACTCTTAATGTAAATGGCAGCCTTCGATGTTATTGCACCTCAGCTCCAGGAACATCTTCTGCAGCAGGCTTTGCAC
>Ga0207056_1046_pt2 | contig 23372 bp, 10 predicted proteins | sample Alteio_BWMinCont_58_FD_153289 | JGI IMG/M metagenome (GOLD analysis project Ga0207056, IMG submission 153289) | Enriched cells from forest soil in Barre Woods Harvard Forest LTER site, Petersham, Massachusetts, United States -... | ecosystem: Environmental > Terrestrial > Soil > Temperate forest >... | reverse complement strand
CCAAATATTTTCAACCCTTGCCCGGTTTCGAAGGACTTACAAGGTGAGGGGGAAGTTTTATCAGTTTTAAATCTCGTTCGGGGTGAGGGGAAGATTCTGACTCTGATTTATTGTGAAATTCTTCATCAAGAATTTTAGAAAGAAAGAGATACCTGTTCACTTCTAGCCTTAGAGAATTATCAGGGGGGAAGGGGGAAGGAAGAGGAGATAATACCGCGGCGGTTACTTGAATATTTTTTATTATAACAGCTTCCACACTAGAAGCAACTGGGCTTCCGTCGTCGTCAGTGAAGCCATATAGGTCTATTGGGCCTCTTCGAAGCGATGATGGCACTGTATTTGCTGATGACATACTTGATGTTGATGATGACATACTTGATGTTGATGATGACATACTTGACATTGATGATGACATAAAACTCTCCTTTGTAAAAATTATAATTAATGAAATATTACTATATATGAAAGTTGATAAATAAAGCAATAGGAATGGAAATAATTGAGTTTATTATTTGATAGTGGATTAGACAAAAGTCCATGGGGTCAGACTTGGGACGTCACATTTGACATCAGGCAGCCTCTATTTTCTCAGGGATAAATCGTGCGAACTTTGAACTTAAATCTTCCTTTGAAAGTTGGCTATTGGTTAAACTTCGTGTAAAGGTAGCTTTAATGACTTCCCTCTGCGTCTCTGCGCCTCCCCGTCTCAGCGTTAATCATTAGAACGAATTTAACGCAGAGACGGGGAGGCGGGGGGACGCAGAGGGGATTATAAGTCATTAAAGCTACCTTTGCACGAAGTTAAACCAATAGCCTGAAAGTTTGGTATTGAATCTTGTTAGAAAATGCACCTTCGAAAACATGTTAATTTGTTTTTAAATGTGACGCCCCAGGTCAGACTGCGCATGGGACAGTTCTGCATAAGGGCATACTTTTAACACAGGCCAGTCTATGGGTTCAGGCATGCGATTTGCAATTTGGGCACACTTGACATTACAACTCTGTTTCAGCCCAAATTACAAATCACAAGCCAGACCCCATAGACTGGCCTGTGTTAAAGTATGCCCTTATGCGAGAACCGTCCCCGGCGCGTCTTAGGCCCTTGCAATGCAATAGGAACCTCTGTAAGGGCAATTCTATCATTCCGAGACAATTGCTGCACCGATATTATCCCTTACTTTGTCTCCTATATCGTAAAAACTACCCATATCTGTAGCGCAATTAGTTATTGACCCCTTTACTTTTCTCAACAGATCTACATGCACCTTTATCTCAGTTTCACAGCGCGGCCCATAATCCTTACGCGCTGCTGCTTCATCCACTTTATCGTAGAATGCCTTCATTTCTGACTCTGTGGGTGTCATGTCAATTACAGCCTGCTTTCTTAATTTTGCAAATACCTCACTGATATTCTCTCCTCCAAACGCAAGATCATATCCTCTATTCAAATATTCCATTCTTCGCTTTGCTTCAGCAGCAGGTGTGCCTTTTAAAGATGTGCGGATAATGTTGTATGCGCCTTTACCTTTTTCTAAAAAATGGGGAATCAGTTGATGTTCTAAACTATTATTTTCTTCTGCAAGATCATAGTCAACAAAATCGACAAATACGCGTGTGGGAGGGAAAAAATGGTCATACTCACTTTTTACCCACGCTGTTGTTAAACCTACATCTATCATTGGAAACAAGGATGCCATATAAATTCTCCTAATTCGTGTAAAACAATTCAGATTTATCTAAAAGTATCGGCAAAATATCCACTATTGATGGAAACCACGATAATCCATTCAAATAAACCACATGCGCCGCTATATGGCAAGCAATAATTGCTTTCTTGTGCTGCTCTGGAATTTCGTTCAACAATTGCTTTTGAAACTGCTGTCGCAATAAAGGCAGACAATAGCTCAAAAAAGCACGAATGAGGGGATCGTGAAAATTTTCCGAAAGGTCTATATGCTCAAAATAATTCAAAAGCTGGTCAGTAAATTGATTAATTCTTTTCGAAATCTTATCGGAAATTTCGGTAAGCCGTTCCCCCGTTTCTGAATGGGTTCGCAAAAGCAGAGACGCCTCATTTGCTGCACACTGCTCCAACCGTGCTAGAATCTCTTTGACTAGCGTCTCTTTGTGGGCAATAAATTGATCATCCCCCATCGTCAAGCCACATAAGACTTCAAACGAAGAACAGATCACCCCAGTCTTATTTGCTGAGCTGTCTTTAATGATCAATACGCCAAGATCTTCCAAAAGCCTTCTAGCTCCATTTGTCAGATACAAATTAGCCCCTTCCACTATTCCTCGAGCCGTCGGTTTGCCTGCAATATCGAGGAAGTCGCGATAGTTCGATTCATTAATTGTCCTCGGGCGGCCTCCAGCGGGAATAAAAATATCGGCATTGACCTGATGCACGTTATGGCGTAAAAGATGGTTCATATCACTTCCAGATAGCCAATCTTCAACCAGTTTTCCACCCTGCCTGCGCCAACAAAGCGTTTGCTGAACGAGAGGTGAGGGGGTTCTCTTAGTAAACTTGTCGACCAGAAATCCCCCTTCATTCAGCTTTTCTGGAGGGTAGTACTTGATACTTTTACCATATTTGACGAGAGTAACCATTTCTTGGAGATCAAGACCTCTTGGATCAAAAATTGTCCCAGATATATCTGTTAAGGCCACCAACTTAGCAGTGTTCCGGTAGTACCGATAGAGGTTGTGGATTTGATTTCCGGCGACATCTCCATCAGGGCCCCCTGACATCTTGACGGTGAATTCATTTTTAGTGGGATCAATTCCAAGATATCGCAAAAGGGCATCGACATAGACATTGAGTCCAAGAGAGGTCACTCCATACTCTTTGTGGTTAATACCTACTTTGGGTTTACCAGAAATAAAGGAGCTACCTGGCTTATAGTGGTGCTTGCGGCTATAGTTATCAATCCATTGAATCATGGAATCGTGCAGATTTTCATCTGGACCGAGATAAAGATATTCTGGTTTTCCCCAGTAATCGATGATGTCTTTGGCACGAAGTTTTCCATCAGGATCGGTGTTGACAATAGTGATTAAACTTTCAATGAAGGAACGTTGGGCTTGATACAAATGTTCTAACCGCTGCTCGTATCTAAAGGCTTCGAGCTTTTGTTCGACCTCTTTTGGTTCCTTTAAGGATAGCTGTAGCTCGTGTTTTAAAATAAGAGTTTCAGACTCCAAGTGCTCATAGGGTTGTAGAAGGATAATACCTTTGGCCCCGCCTTCAGGGATATCTTTATTTTTCATATGTTGGGTTAGGGCCAAATTATAGCATTCTGTGAAAATCGTGTTCCGTTCTAGAAGCATTCTCTCGGTGAATTCGGGATAAACCGTCCTGAGACCCCCTCGTGCAAGGTCTTTAAATCGAACATGAAATCCAAAGAAATGCATCCCTTTGACGAATATTATTCCGTAAGGGAGTTCTGGGAATTTCTTTGTGCGATCAAAAGGGATTTCATCTAAATATTTGGGGTCGACGCGGAAGCTGAGGGCAGTATAATTCGGACGAAAAAAATTTGTTTTCAGGGAATAATGAATAAAATTAAGTCCCTGCAACAACACATTTTTACGACGGATATCATTTTCTTCATGACCTGTATCCAATTTTTCAATGTCTGCCAGGAGTCCTTTTCGGATTTGTTCATATTGTTCAAGATCATGCTGAAATGGGTCAAATTTGGACTTAAACGCTTCACAAAGTTGTGCAGTAAGTTCAGGATGGCGGCATAACCCTTCTTCAATGCGTTCCAAAGTGTAAGAATTGACGTCGATATGGACGAGGGCTTGGTGGATCCAGATTTCCATAGCACGGAGAAAGTTACCCATATTCCCCGACAAGATTTTTTCATGAACTAAATAACGGTCTATAGCATCAAAACTAGCAAAGTACTTCACAGTCGTCAATTCTTTGACGAAATCCAAGATGTTGGCAACCTGCCACACAGGCCTTCCGTCGCGCCCTTGAATCTCCATTACAACGGCCAAAATGCTATCCACTTGGTAAAGATTGTTATAACTTGCATTTATTGACTTAACAACCAGTCCATGGCGATGAACAACGCGAATCAACCGATATAAAAAATTGTGGCGTGGGGTATTTCTCCATGCAAAAACAAGCTCCATCGAAGCAGCTTCTTTTTTTTCTGTTTCCTCATGATAGATCACTTCGTACTGGCATTTGTCTCGCGTTGCGGCCCTGAAGTACATGCAGATGACTAATGCGAGCTTCTCAAGAGGGAGTGCATGTAGAAAGTTGGGACTGAGTCCTTTTAAGGCACTTTCAAATGCATGTTCTGAAATATTTGGATTTTTTTCTAAAACTAAAGTATGGAGTTTCTGCTTCACTTCATTATCAAGTGATCTTACAGGGACATCGTCTCCGTAAAAGTGCATGATCACGATGCGGATCTTTTCAGTGATTCCGAGAAATGCAGGAGCAGTTTTAGAAATATAAACTTGATAATCTTGAATGCCATGAACTGAGAAGTGTTTCAGTACTCGCAAATCAGCATCGGGTTGTTCTAGGCAGATTACGATTGAGGCATATTTTAATTGAATGATTGAAAAGTACTTCTGAGCTTCTAGTTCCATCATATGATGGACGATTAACATGATTCCACCCTGATCGACCTCACCAAAAAACGTTTGTGGCATATTGTCCATCAGCCATACGTAGAAGTGTCGGAACTTCTCGTGCTCACTTTGGAGCTCGCTGAGTATTTCAGACGGCGGTTTTGTCATCACACGCTCCTGTATAGAATTTTTACCACAGAGATCACAGAGATAGGAAGGGAAGCAAGCATCTTCAGGCCAACGGCCTGACGTATAAAAGCCTAGGGCACCGCCCTAGGTGTGATATAAACATGTTTTCAGGCTGAAAGCCTGACGTATAGCCATACGTCAGGCTTTCAGCCTGAAAAATTATCTACATATACCTAGGGCGGTGCCCTAGGCTTTTATACGTCAGGCCGTTGGCCTGAAGATGCTTCCTTCTCTTCTTCCCTCTGTGATCTCTGTGGTAAAAATCTGTTACTTTTATTTTTTGAGCAAGCGGAGGCCGTTCAAACCGACAAGCACTGTTCCCCCCTCATGCATCACAACTGCCAACCATAAAGGAATAAATCCTCCTAAGGCAGGAAAACTTGCTATGATAATGGCAAGAGTAGCCAGCGTTAAATTCTGCCGCACAATCCTCGTCGTCTGATGGGCCTTCTTAAGCAACCATGGCAGTTTCTCTATATTATCGTGTAGCAAAATGACATCAGCCGCGTCAATAGCTGCTGTACTCCCCACTCGGCCCATGCATATTCCAACCGTTGCCCGAGCCAAAGCTGGAGCATCATTAATTCCGTCGCCAACCATCGCAAGTCCCTTAGCCACAGAAGCATGGCTTACATACTCCAATTTATCTTCTGGATGCAAACCAGCGCGATAATGCAAAAGACCCAATTCATTTGCGATACGTTTTGCACTGTCTTCATGATCGCCAGTCAACATGACCAAATCTAACTTTTGATGATTGAGCTGCTGTACTGTTTCTTTGATATGTGGCCGCAGGCTATCTGTAAAACGTAAAATGAAGATATGATGATCGATTTTTAAAGTGGCTACCAGTTCTCCAGCACGTTGAGGAGCTTCTAAAGCGAGATTAAGATCGCCGATTTGCTCTGGAGATAATTCAGAAAAAAGAAAGTTTGCACGTCCGATAAATGCTTTAGATCTCCCTTTTTCAGTGATGGCGATGGCACTTAGCCCAAAACCGGCAATAGATTGAAACTCTTCCAAAGTAATGTTCGGAAGTTGATGTTCTTTGCCATAAGCCAACATTGCTTTGGCTATGGGATGGATGGCATTTTTTTCGAGAGCATAGGCAACAGCCAAAGCGTGCTGCTTTTCTTCAACTGTTGTGGAAACAAGACTTTCAATTCCTTCTAGAGCAAGATTGCCTGTGGTTAAAGTGCCAGTTTTGTCAAAAGCCAATATCTTGCATTGGCTGAGAGCATCTAATGTAATTCCCCCTTTCAAAAGAATCCCCTGCCTTGCACAGGATCCAATGGCGCTTAAATAGGCAATTGGTATGGCAATGATGAGTGCACATGGGGATGCTGCTATCAAAAAAGCCAGCGATCGATAGATGGAACCCCCTACACCTAAAAGAGGAATCGACAACATGAAAGGCATGGTCAACGCAAAAATCACCGATAAGGTAATGATAGAAATGGCATATCTCTTACTTAATTTGTCGAACCAACGTTGCAAGACAGGCCGTTCTTCTTGCGCTTGCGTGACTAATTCTATAATGCGCGCAAGTGTGGAATCTGAACTGGTATGTGTGACTTGCAGTGTTAACGATCCTTCCATATTGCGTGCACCCGCTGGAACTGTGTCTCCAAGCTGTTTTGTTACAGGCATATTTTCACCTGTTAGATGCACGAGATTGACCGAGGAGATACCCGCGACGACAACGCCATCGAGAGGGGCAATCTGACCTGATTTGATCAAGATTTTGGTCCCCACTTGAATGTCTTTTATCGAGCGTTCCAAAAGAGTGCCATCCAAATCGATCACGACAGCCTTTGTCGGAGATAGTTTGTGGAGGCTGCTTATCGAATTTTTTGCCTTTGAAGTGACCAGATCTTCCATCGAACCCGACAGGGCGAAGAGGACCAATAGGAGACCTCCCTCCATCCCACTGCCGATCAATACCGAGGAAAAAGCAGCCAAAGTCATCAAGATATCGATATTAATTTCAAAAGCCATTAATTCTTGAAGAGATTCAATTAGAGCGGGAATGCCTACGAGAAAGTATACTGTAGCCAATAAAACATGAGAAAGAGGCTGATGGGCTGTTGAGAAAGAGAGTATGAATGATAGAATAAGCAATAGAGTTGCTAATAGCGAGGCCTTTAAGGTCAGGTTGGCAGCCCATCCCCGCGAACTTGGCATGAGAAATGGGCTGACAGATTCCTCTTCTCCCATTTCAAAAAACTGCTCAAAGAGGAGTGGATCGTGCTTTGTAGAGTTTTTAATCGTTTTTGAGGATATCATGAGAAGGGTCTTTCATGTGAGAGGTACTGTAAGAGGAAATAGAGACAACTAAAAGACAAGGCTGCTAATCCCACGTTCCATACGATGGCAGGGATTACCTTATTTTTTGCTTGCAGGGATGTCAGGGCACTAGTAGCCCCGATCAAGATAAGTCCAGTAACGGCAATACCCCATGCAGGATATATCCATAGACCAATCAGGCATGCCAAGAATCCGATGACACAACCGAAAAATGCCCCAAGAGCTTGCTTAAGAGGGTGTTCGTGAGATTCGACAGAAAGCCCTAACTCCTCTTCAACCATCACGTGCAATAATCGATTGTCATCAGCCATGAGGACATCCAAGACATCCTCTAAGAGCTTTCCTTCAAACCCTTTGGCGGCATATAGTTCTTTGAGTTCTGATCTCTCTTGCTGGCGATGATGTTCAATTTCCCATCGTTCTTGAGCCAGAACGCGATGGAGACGTTCCAATCGAGACCAGCCAAGCCATGCGCTGCGGCCTGTTTTCCAGACTGCCCATGCTAGAGCAAAGATTGCTAGAACCGTTGCGATGTGGTGCTGCGGAAATGGGGCTGGAAAGATGGTGAGGATGGTCCATACGAAAAGCAGGGCGAGAGAGGTTTCGCGAGAGGAGTCTGCAAAAGCTGAGATATGGCCAGGGACTTCAGTGCCATGGATTTCGGCGGAGGCCATGAGCCCTTGAGCTTGTGCTTCGATGACATGTCCGATGGCATCTTTCCCTTTAAAGTGGGAGGGGGTGTCTTGTTCTGATTGAGGCATGTGTTACCAAAGATTAATATAATTAGATCTTTATTAGGGAGCAACTCGGGTTTCAAAGTCAAGCGTAAAGTGTGACAATCCCGACTGAGCGCGGGCAGAGAGCGCCGGGGATCCCATGGCGCAAAGCATGGAAAGCGCGCGTAGGGACAGTTCTTCATAAGGGCCTAACTTTTAACACAGGCCAACATATGGAGCAGAAGGCTTTTTAAGTGGCCTGTGTTAGAAAGTTAGGCCCTTATGCGAGAACCGTCCCACGCGCAATCATGAGCGCACAAGAGCGCGCCGGGGACGGTTCTCGCATACGGCAAACTTCTAACACAGGCCAGCTGAACGTCGTCGATCTCACAAAGATCGCCTGTGTTAAAAGTTTGCCGTATGAAGAACTGTCCCATGGCGCATTCCCAGCATTCCCATTCCTACACACAAAATTTTAAGTTGACACTATTATAAATGACAGAAATTTATATTTGTACCAAATCGAAAACTCACGTAATATACATACCTAAATCTTTCAACTAAACAAAGTGAACTCTATGACACTAATTTCCAAAGAATATCTTGTCACCGTCGCAACAAAAGAATATGCTGACAAAAGAAGCGATGCCGTCATCAACAAGAAAAAAGTTTCCCAGCGCATCATAGCTCACATTCCCCATCCCGAAACACTCACGGAAACCCAAATCTGTCAAGTTGTTCAACATGCTTTAACGCATGAATCCAAAGAACGCTTCGACACCCTCACTATAGAACGTAGCGATAAAACCCTCATATACAAAATTGGAAACCGTTCTATCTTTTTGATTGATCATATGTCAAAAATTGAAACAGATTTAATTAGCCTTCGACCCATTCGAGAACTTGCCGCAAAAGCCCTTCCAAATGCACGAAATTTCTCTTTTCACTTTTCCGCTCTCATTCGCAAATGGCCCATTTATATCCCTGCCATCAACCTGCTTTGGGCCCTGGTGATCGCTCCAATCCTTGCCTTAATTCGAGTGAAAAATGATGTCAAAACACAAATCCATGAAGACAATGCCTCAGATTTAAAACGATGGGAAGAATCGAGAAAAGCCGAAAATTTTCAAGGAACAATTTCAGCTCTAGAAGAGTGTGTTGAGCTCATTTCCAGAAAAGGAAACTCAGCATCACCTAAAGAAGCTGAACTTTTACAACACACCAAAAAGAGTTTACAAATTGCTAAGGATGTCGCTCTGGCACTAAAACAACCAGATCAACAATCCCTAAAGAAAATGGCTCAGAATACTGCCAAAGAGATCCTCGAAGCTCTTGACCAAAAGAGCGACTCCCCAATGATTATGTCCATCCCTTGTGGGTATTACATTGATGGCACATACTACCCCGTAATTTTGTCATTTTTCAGAAATGCTGAAGGATTGCTTTGTTTAGAGAAGCTGTCAAGCGATCCTGGGGCCCAAGAAAACTGCCAAGGAGAAAGAATCTATTACACGTTTCCGAACAAGAAACAACTCGCTGACAAGAAACAATTGAGTGATTTTCTCGAAACAGCATGGCTATTGCAAAAGGATCGCAAACCCCCTTCAACGGTATTAAAAAGCACAATTGAATCTTTGAAGATCGTGGAGACTTTGAAAAGAATTGAGAAAAATCCCTTTCAAAAATCCCCGATAACAAAAACCCTTGCACGTGCAGCAAAACTAGTCACCCAACTAGACAGCGAAGCTTCCCTTTTCGATAGTCTCATTGCGCATGCAGGGGGTGTTTTACGCTCGAAATCAGAAAAAGAGGGTGAGAGTAAAAGATCCAGCGAGCCTTCCACTGCGGCTCCTAAGGCAAGACAGCAAAAATTCCCAAAACAAGACTTCTGGGATATGTGGAAAGATTGGATAGCAGACTACTTTCCTGAAGTCCCCGAAGCAGACAAAATGATCCTTACAATGGATGTGTTGTCTTTTCACATGGACACCGTTCTTCGAAGGATTGATGAGCTTTCTCCTCAAGAAAAACAAACCTATTTTCCACTCATCCAAGGGGAGATGGCAAGATTTAGACGCCTTGTAGATCGATCGTTAGGTAATGAAAAAAGCTTTAAGACATTGGCCGAGAAAGATGAGTTCTTTGCAAAAATACACTCAAAAATGTTGACCATTGAGCGAGCGATCGAAGGACAGCACAAAGCATCGTCCGCCGAGCAAACGATTTTGCAACGGAAAGACTTTGAAAAATCAGCCTCCACAGACATCGATGCACCAATTATCAGAACTGCCTCCACAGAAATGCCTCAATTAGCTCCCTCCATCGACCCTACAGTAATGTATGCTCAACGAGACGAGTTCCAAAAGCTAGAGGATGCCCTTGCCGTTATTTCATCAAAAACTGCAGATGCCACTCAAAAAAATAAGGCCGCAGTTAAGGCAAAAGCATCTTTCGATAAATTAGCCACTGAAGTCAACAAATTAGCAAATGGAAAAGACTGGTATCAAACTCAGGCATTTGCTTCAAAAATTTTAGGCATGCTTCCCATTCCTAAAATAGCTCCAGATCCTCTCTCAAAAGTCACCCCAAGCTCAATATGGGATATCAATTTTGAAGACCCTCTAGACACAAGAGAACACCTAGATGGATGGGGCAAGACTATTACACTGGTCACAAAATGTATGTGGGAAGCCAAATTGCGTGTCAGCGAGAGATATCTTTGGCCGCAGCAACGCGTGGATATTTTAAAAGGACGTGCGATTTTAGAGAAGATTTTGAGACGCAAAGTAGATATTGTCGATAAGCTTGTAAAAGTTCGGTTAAAGGCAATTGAGTCTGATAAAAAGCTATTTGATGAATGTACAAATCTACTCCTCTGGACCGTTCAATCGCCTGATAAGTTTTTTGAAGATAAGGTTTCTGCCTATGTCAAGCTGAAAATCCCCTATGAAGTCGCTCTTGATTCAGTATATGAATCAAACTTTGATAGCGGCCCTACCCTCAAGAGCATATGCTGTGAAATGCGTTATCTCCCTTCAGTCGATCCTCAAATCGATCGAGATCTTCAAGCCCTCAGAGACTTCCTAGACGCAGGTAGCACCTATCAAAATCAAATGTCTCTAGCGGCTGAGATGAGCCAAAAACTATCTAATTCTGATGGTGGAAAAGGTATAGAGTATCTTAAAAATTTGGATAAGATCCGAATGGCCTATGGGGGACTGGATATTAGACCCAATGGGGCTCGGACAGACAATGACGTTTACGTTTTGGTTTTAGCCAAGCATTATTTAACACAGATGAACCGTGAACGAACTAGCGCTGATTCTCGTAGTCTGATTGAGAAATTGGTTGCTGGCAAAGTCGCAGATAAGTTTGAGGAAGGCCATAACGACGAAGCAGAAAAGAAAAAAGCTAAAGAAAAGAAGACTAGAGAGGAAGAAGCCAAAAAATTAGGCGAAGCTGCATACGCAAAATTTCAAGCAGAAGAAGAAAAGCAAGCTGAAGCTGAAAAGAAAGAGGCTGAAACGATAGCAGCGGAAAGAGCTAAAGAAGAAAAGGAGGAAAAAGCCAAAATAGAAAACCAAAATGGTGGCCCGCCACCGCCACTACCCTTTTTGCCTAACTCAATCATCGATTTGCGTCGCCATTCAATTTTTTCAGACATATTGTTCCAAAGTACCATTCCATTAACAAAGATGGTGCCTCCAACAATTCTAGGGGGTGGATTGGCTACTGTAGTTTCAACAGGAACCGACATCGTTCAAACAGTTTTAAACTCAGATAATGCTGCAAAAGAAATCTTGGAGAAAGTTAATGCCGAAACCATGCAAATTTTGAGATCGATGACTGGTCGATTAGACCTCAGAACTGCCTATAATTTCTTGGGGATCGAACGCATAGCATTAGGGGGAATGCTGCTAATGACCAATATCTATTCAGACACGGCACAAGGTGAGTTAGGACGCAATGGATTGATGTATGACCGTAAATTCATGGACAAGATGCATTCTTCATTGGGCAGAAATTTCAAAAAAATGGACAATTATGATACATACCAGGAGCCTGTCACAGGGTACATTCCTCCACAGAACGTGCACACCACAATAAACAGTGCTTTTACCGAACCCAGTGCATTACGTGCAGCAATGGCTGATAAGACACAATCCGTTGCAGAAAGTTATCTACTGCGTTCCCTGTTTGTAGCCCAAGAGGACGCCTTCAACGGGCACGAAACAACCTCCCCACGAGAAGCTCTCGAATTGGTATGCCAGCGCACAGACCTACTAGAAGATGAAAAAACTCAGCGCGGGATTGAAATCGCTATATTTAAAACCGCTGACCTTCAAGAACTTCTCGACTTGAACCCCGAATTTTTCATAGAACGCGCCTCCATCATCCGCAATCGAATTGAGCATGCCCTTGCAGTAGGAAATGACAAGACAGCAGCCTTCCTGATGCATATAGGAGACCGGTTGCAAGCTTTTGCCCGGGAGACTATTGCCCATTTGCCTAAGAAAGAAATGGAGACAAAAGAATCCCTATCTCTCGGTGAAGGTGGTAAAGCAACAGAAAGGGAAGTCAAGGAAAAAGAAGCCAAGGGGTCCCTTTCCTTATCCGATCCTGAATACCTTGCTAAGCTTGTTCTTGAAGAGCTTGACAGAAAACTGATCGCTAGTGCGGAATCGGCCAAAAAACGACAGGAGGAGTCGGAAAAAAACCGGAGGGCTGCACAGGTAGAGTTTGAAAAAAACCTGGAAATTATAAAAGACATCATGCCTGGATACAATACAAAATATAGCATGAAGGGAAGCGGAAAATCAGGCAGACAAATATTGATGGAATTGGCGCTAGAGCGCAAAAAACCTCAAAAATATTTGATGACCTTTTTCATCGATTGGTTTTATCACACATACAACAATTATACAGAGGACAAGCTTCACACCATCCCAACAGATGAAATTGTTACAATGCTTTACGGTTATTCCATTCTAAGGAATATCCGTTTGACATCAGCTTTACCTCTTCTACAAACCCCTGCACTGGACTGGATAAATTATACACTCCTTCCCCGCCTGGTCAATTCGCTGCCTCCAGAAAAGCTGCAGGAAGTGCTTACACTGTTTTATCTCAAATGCAACGATAAGGGTGTGGTAGCAACCCCTTGGAAATTGAAAAAGCCGCTGAGTTTCATTTCTGATTCCATCGAAATGGAATTATCCACTGGCAAGATAAAAACTAAAAAAGAGTTTCTGGGACCAGTCACAGTCATCCCAAACGAAATTTCAAAACTTCCAAAATTTATGGAATTCTTCGGAAGCGAAAAGATCGAAGCCCACACCTCTGCTGGGGACCATCCATCCATTGCAGTCTATCAATTTAAATATCACGGCAAAAAATTCAGAGTGCTCTTTAACTCTGACACGGGAGATCTATTTTTCGACAGATGGATCAAACGTGCCATGAGCGGAGCTTCAAGAGGGGGATGGTTCCGTTATTATGACATAGATAACTCTAAAGGAACAAATGCCGCTGAAGCTATTGCACGCTTTGGTGTTTGGAAAAATCTAAATGGAAGAGAAGCCATGATTTTCCTTACAAATCCCGCTAAGGAGCTTGCCAAAGATGTCTTCCGAGCCAATGTCAGCCGCTCATGGAAAGTATCAAAAATGTACCAAGATGATCCTAGAACAGGAAAGCGGTTTACTGTTTGCCACGATCCTAAGAGTGTATATACGAAATGGCTTCCTTGTCTTCCAAGCGATCAAATTCTCCTTCTACGATCTTCTGATTCCTCACAGCCATCTGAAATTCGGATATTGGGACAAAACCTTGTACTATCGAAATCCACAGATGGAACTTGGATAGTCACCCATGGAAAATGTAAAGGGTTTAAATGGGTCCCCACCTGGACAGAGACCAGTACTTCAAACCAGACTGCGCAACGCTTTGCTCATGCTCTGGGCGACCTCATGCCTGAATGTATTTTGTCCTTTACTTCAGGGAAAGAAGTCCGCTTTCTGATCCAAGCCCATCAACTCGACATTGAGGCTCCTATAGATGCGTTAGGACATCAAAAACTCACTTTCAAAAAGATAAAGCAACCCTCTTTTATTGAATTTCAAATCATGGAAGATGGACAAATTCAATCGACAACTGCCGGTTACCTCTATCTTGCCTACTTATTTCATGCCAAAGGAGATACAAAGCGAGCCTATTTCTACATGCAGAAAGCGTCCCTTTCGCGAATCGAAAGCAGCGCGGATCGACACCACTTTGATCAAATTGTTGAATACATGCGAGAGCAGCCTGCAAAAACAATTCATAAAATTGCTTTCCGATTAAAAGCTGAGATTGCTTTTACAACAATCATGCGGCAGCAAACTCACGAAACAACTTTCGACCTTGCCAATAGCTACGCCATCTGCAAACTATATCGTCAATACCAGGAGTATTTTACATCGCCCAATTCCCGTTATCCCAAAGTTCTGCTCCATGAAGAACTCACCTTGACACCCATCGAGCACAATGAATTGGAATTCATCCGAAAAGCAGCCTTGGAAAATTTCGTAAAAGATCTCATTCCACCCAAAAAAATTAATGCTCCAAAAAGATTGCACAGTGAGGATCCCCGAAATCCCCAAAAACATCCTCTAGCTGCTATTTTCCCAATTCTTTCAACAATATTTATGGAAGATCCCAACAAAGAGCCCCCCGATCTTTTATCGCTTTCTGAATCAAGTCACTTAAATCTCCTTCAACACTTCTGGCAATACCTAAAACGGATCGACGATGAGCGGCTGACGCCCCATCAATTGCGCCATTTGTTAGTCATTCCAACCCAGGAATTAGACGAAGCCTCCAAATTGGGAGCTCCCCTAGTGAACTCAGCTGTCCAGGTAGCTCGCGACTATTTACTTGCCCTGTCTGCAAGCAATATGAAAAAGAAACTGCAACATAGGTCTATTACCCAGACTATCCCTCCTTGGCTAAACCCATTGACAATGGATAAACTCTATTCGGCAAAGAAATCCCTCCCCAAAAATCTCACTCCCCCTTCGGGAGGGACTTGTCAGGTACTCTGCCAAGTTGGATTAGTCGGACTTCAAACCTTCAGAACTGTTCATATTTTTAAAGAATGCTTCGACATGTTTTCCCAACTTGAATCCGTTATTCCAGCTGGTATTGACCAGTCACAGGCAATTAATTTGTCATTAGTTTTTGGAACACCAAAGAAGTTCATTTTCAATCCTATTGCGACGATGCATGCAAAGAAATATTACCTTTCTTTAAAGAATGCAAAACAACGATTCAAAATACCTATGACCAATGAACGGAAGGCAAAGAAAATATTCGATTCTTTCATAAAAGGATTGGGAGCAAAACTTGCATTAGCTCAAAAGGAAGGGCTCATTTCTCCTCTCGATCTTCTTCAGTTTGAGAAGGCTAAGTTTGATAAAACAGCATTGATCGAACCAGCCCTGAAAACATTCGAGGAACAGGACGCAAAATATCTTCTATCAGCCATCAGTGAACAAGGATTTGACTTTACAGCTTCATCGCGCCTTACAGCAATTTCAGAAAGGATTGATGCGAGAGAAAAAAGATTGAGAGAGCAAGGGGATCGCTTTTCTGAAGAAGCTATGGAAAAGAGATTTGCCTCCGCAAACTTGTCAGATGTTGTCGTTAACAACACCTTTGAGAAACTCTTCCAACCTGCAAAAGTCAATGGGAGCGCTAACACTCTCGACAGCACCGTCAAAGAATTTACAGAAGTGCTTACAAGACATCCTGCAAGCGAATTGGAGCGGCATGAAAATGAAGAACTCATCAAGGGATTCCATCTATCTGCAGAGACCTTGAAAAAAAGAATGAGTCAAGCCAAAACAATTGCCGATGCATCGATCCCAGAACTATCAGCACATATAAAGTCTCGTCAAAAAACTCTAAAAGTCGAACTTGAAGCACAAAGAAAAACCATTCTTGAATGGGCTGCAAGTAAGAATGCACCCATGCAACTCAATAATATGTCTGCCCACAGAGATCTGTATGGGGATGCAGAGATTTTGGAAAGAGTCTTCGACCTCTATGAGGAAGGGGAATTGCGAAGATTAAAAGGGGAAGCAAATATCGAGGAGGAGGCCATTTGCACACTCGTTACACGCTACCTGCTAGCCGCAACAGAAATACAGCAATATCAAAAAGCTGAAAAAGCACTTCTTAAACTTGAGGAATGCCGCGCGGCTTTTGTTAAAACTGGTGATCTACTTTTACGAAATCAGCTGACACAAGAATATCGCCATCTCGCAAACGATATTTTTACTCTTCTAAAAAGTGGAAGCGATCGGCTTCGTTATAGCAAAGATAAAGACAACAACGTCATCTCACCCCCAACTTTCCAACTACCTCATATCACACGCAGCTGCCTCGTCTTTGAGTATCGGAAAGAGATCATCCTACGCGAAAAGCAGCTTAAAACAGTTCTTGAAGTCTATAAGGATCCCAACATCCTCATCCAAATGAGAATGGGTGATGGAAAAACAACGATTATGTCCTTGATTTTGAAAACCATTACAAGAAAAAACATGCTCGCCATCGGACTCGTGACTCGAGAGCTTTACGAAATGAATCAAGAGTCATTCGATGCCACTTCAAGGCATGCCTTTAAACAATCTGCAAATAAATTCCACTTCTCCATCAACATCCCAGATAACCCTATCGATTTAGCAAATCTATACGAAAGGCTCCTCACGGCAAAAGAAGAGAATAACTACATTGTCCTCACTGTTGATCACTTGGCTGCAATTGAAAACAAGCTGACGATGATCGCAAAAAAAATCGCTCAAAGCGTAAACCCTCTTGTCGAAAAATTTGAAGCTGACCAAATGGGTGATCTCCTGGGCAATCCTAAAGAGCTCGTAGAAAGAGCTCTTGAATTAATTAAACTCAAACAGCAAAAAATGTGGCTTTCTAGAATTTCCGACCTCCTATATGGCAATAAAGAGAAATATGGATTCCCCACCCAATACTTTGGGGACGAGATCGATGAACTCTTCAGAGCGAATGATGAAAATAACGTCGGTGAAACTGAGACAATGAGAGGGGCCAATCGCGACGTCAGAGATGCTGCCCAAAGGATTATGACGACAATCTTCAATAAAGAAAAATGGCCAAAAGCTGTCAAAACAGTGCATGAGTCAAGAAGAACAGGTTTGTCAATGGGACTTGAACCTGTCAGCGAGGCTGCTGATGCATCCTCGAGTGCTGGAGATTCTATTCTCACTGAATCTGAATTAAAAACTCTCGATACACTTCGCACTGCGTTGCTAATGGGGCAAACAGCTTCCCTTATACCAAAAGATGTCCGCTCGGCCATCGAAGCAGTTGCCAAACTTCTCCATCGAGACCTAATTGAAGGAGAAATGAAACTTTCCTCAGTCGATCGAACGGAATGGGTTAAGTATGTCACAGAACTTATTGAACCTGCTACTGTAACTGCGGGTGATAAAGAAGCCAAAGAAAAAGCTGAGAAAATGGTTGCCCCACGCCCCTCTACCCTACCAACTGCCGGTAAATACAAAAACCTCGTCAGCCAAATTAAAGAAATCCTCAGTTCTACTCTGAAAACTGTTCTCAGTAACGATCTTGGTATAGACGCAGGCCTTGGAGAAAGCGATTGCGTCTCCAACCCCCTCTCCCTAAAAAGGATTCTCCACAATACTCTATTTGGTAAGGAGCAAGAACTGGTGCTCAACCAATACTTGCTCTATGCCGCTACAGGCCCCACCGATGGCTTTTTCGAGAATTGTTTGCGAAAGATGCCCTTCACTCATCCAGCCCTTTACAGGCGAATTATAGAAGCGGTCAACTCTAGTGAGTTGTCAACCATTATCAAGTATCTGAAATCCCCAGATCAACATGAGCTGCGTCTGATAATTTTAAACCTCTTTGTCTTTGATGCTGCTCGCGTTACAATTGCTGCAGAGCAAATCACTCTGCCCGTCCACCGCATCATTCAAGGGCGTGACTGCGGAGGCACTTCAGGTACGATAAATCTTGCAAATCTCCCACCTCAATTCATAGGCAAGTTTAATGAGGAATGCACCCGTAAAGTAGAAGCGGAACACTATTTGCAGATCGCTTTGGGGAAAGAGGATGTACAAATTATTGATGATAGCACGGCAATCCCCTCATTGCAAAGAGCGCTCTCAAACGATAACCTAAGGGCTATCATTAACCAAGGCGTTGCAAGAGAATCCAATACCATTGAGATCATTCAACAATTGCGCGCATGTCCTGCTGGATTGAATAGACAATTCGTCTTTATTCATCCGATCCATAAAAAGTCCTACATGTGGCTCGAAGGGGAAGATGCCAAAGCTCCCATTCCTTATGACATTGATCGAATCAATAGCAAAAAAGTCATTTTCTACTACGATGCTGCTGACTCGCGCGGTGTCGATCAAAGCTTTCATGCAGGACTCGTCATGCAGATTCCAGGTCCAACATCAACCCATACAACGGCCACTCAAGGGGCTGCCAGAGCCCGCAAACTCGGGCCCACGCATCGTTTGGCTTTCAACATTCCATTGACAACAGCAAAACGAATTTCAGCCCAGGAGAACATCCCTGTTGAAGAGATCACATTAGCTCATGTCATCAATGACATTAAATTACAGACATTGATACAACAGCCGATGCTCAACTTCAAAACACAGGTGATGCATGTGCAATCAATCGCCTTTACAGGACTGCGAAGAGGAGCATTATTTGCTGATGACCCTGCAAGCCATAATCCTGTTTTCTGGGAAGTATTCCAAAGAACCCAAGGACCGAGTCTTTTTGACAACTTTAATTTAGTAGCACTTGGGATACAAGCTGCTGATGCATTAGCTGATGCCCATTTATTTGGGATAAAAGAGATCCGAGATAGGATGATCCTGCCCAAGGAGATCAATTTTAATGACGATTTTGAACCATCAGAATTGGTAGACACCCATGCTCGCATCGTGAAAATGTACGAAGCCGAAGAGAGAGAGCTACATAAAATCCGAGAAATGATACGTCTGAAATCCATGGATACAGACCCAGCTGAGAGAGGACGAAAACTAGTTACAGGAATCCTAAGTTGGTTTGGAGTGAAGACTACAACGGAAGCCGAGGAAAAGGAAAAACCAGACCTTTTTCAATATGTAAATGGCAGTCACTATAACAATCGCTTGAGAAACGCCATGAGTTGTATTGACACTATCATTAGAGATCTCAATAAAGCAAAAGCTGAGTTTATAGCATCAAAAGAGACAATGGAAAAGTATCTGCCCAAGAAAGTTGAAGTCAGCAACAATGGAAGCGCCTCCACCAATGTGACAATGACAGTTCATGTCAAAGTACAGGTCGACGTTAAAGTTAAAGAAGTCGTGGGCGCCGGTGAGGAAGAGGACTACCGCTATAGTTATGATAAACCTGAATTCTCATCGATTTTTGATAAAGGTACTCTGTACAATATTGATCCTATTTCAAGAATATTACCCGATTGCGGCCTTGATAGCAGCCCTCTATGCCTCACGAATGAAATCAAGAAATTGATCAAGATTGTGCCCATTTTGGACCTATTACCGCTCGCTAAAATAGCTGTTTTCAGAAAAAAAATGGAAGATGGAACATTCCGATTTAAAGTATGTTTGATCGGTAAAAACGATTTAAATTTGGGTTTCCACAGTCGGCAAACAGAGATGATGAAAAAACTTGAGATTGATTATCAAATCTTCTCCTTAGACATCGCACCTAGATTCGATCCACCAACAAAGCCCGTTGGTTTGGATTCCATAGAAGGATATGCTACTTATAATACATTTCCTACCTTTTCGCCGCCTGAAGACTGGGATCAAAATCTCATTCTACAAATAGCCCTAGCGCGTTTGGTGATGGGATGCCGAATTTTCACAGAAAGAGAACAGGAGGCGCTGAGAGATGTAGCCTTAAGCCCAACTCAATTTGAGAAGTTGAAGCAGCATTTAGGTAACAAGTGTACAGAAGCTACTATAAGCGCCCTCGACGACATCCGCCGCACCCTGACATAGCCTCAGACTAGGGCAGAAAACACCTGAGCTGAGTAGAAAAGTGACAGGATACGCAGGATCGCAAGCGGCAGGATATGGAGGATAGCAAGCATCCTCTTGTAATTCAAAAGAATTTCCAATGGATCTAAGGCCTCCCGGCCTTAGATCCATTGGAAATTCTTTGTATATCAAGAGGATGCTTGCTATCCTCCATATCCTGCCGCTTGCGATCCTGCGTATCCTGTCACTTTTCTACTCAGCTCAGGTGTTTTCTGCCCAGCCTGTTGCATATATACATGCCTATCTTGTTGCGTTCCAGTCTTCGAGGATGAGAGTTGTGAATTCGCCTGTCACTTCATCGGCCTCGTATCGCTTCGACATCACCTGTCGCTCATTTGCATCAAAGAGAATGACTCCATTTACAGGATCACCAAGCTTTGTGTATTGCATTTCATGTCTTGAGATAATAATGCCGTGCGGTGACTTCACAAGACACTCACAACACAATCCACTTTTAAATCGATGGTGCTCAATGAAAATAATCCTGTCATCATGATTGCGGACAATGCATTCTACAGTGTCCTCATTTTCATGTGTTACTGTTTTTTGCCACTCAGCATGCTCTGGAGATCTCAAATGGCGAAAATCAAACAGAGCAGAGTCATAGATAATTTTTACAAATTTTTCTGCTAAATATTTTTCAAGGGAGATTCGCTTTCGGTAGGGATCCATCACGATCTTATACGACTCGGAAGAGGCAGCGGTTGTGGCAGTTGCAGGGCCAATGCCTCTCGGGATTCCCCCTTTCCATACGTAGTCTGTGAAATGTTTATTCATGTCTATTACAGTTTAAAGCACAGTTGTGTATACTACAATCGTCAAGCAATGGAGTTCATATGAAATACTATTCAAGCAATATAAAATCATCGCTATCATTGAGTGTCCATTTTATCGCAAACGAAAATTCTATCACCGAAATTCAATTGAAATCAAATTCCTCTTCCCCAGAAAATCTATTCTGGGATCTTGCATCAACATACCCCATCAACCAAAATATGCTCAACCTCATAAAAAATTGGATCGAAACCTACGCAAATGGTAAACAACCAAAAACAGCCTTGCCATTGTCCCTTCAATCCATTTCATCTCCTTTTCATTTTCAAGTTCTCACAGAATTGCAAAACATCCCCTTTGGCACCGCTCTCACCTATCAACAAATGGCCATCAAACTTTCAAATCCAAAAGCCGCTCGCGCTGTAGGAAACGCTTGTGCACGGAATCCATTGCCTCTGGTCATCCCATGCCATCGCATTTTATCTCAGAATGGGCTCGGAGGCTTCTCTGGAGGACTAGATATCAAAAGAAAATTACTGGCCTTCGAAAAATGCAAATTCATAGATTCCCATGAATAAACTGAAACTATGGGATCAACATGCCTCTTGGAACGAAGCTGAACAAGCTTGGGAAGAGAGCAAGATTGCTGCAGAACGGGAAAAACCAATTAAAGGCCTTAAGCTGCTGCCTAACATGGTAGGAATCACCGATGATACGGCTCGCGGCTTAAAATGGAAAAGTTTTAAATGGATGCTTTTGCAAGATCATACGAGAGGTGTACGCAAAGGATTTCTGAAACACCCCTTTAAATATGGTTGGCGATTTCTCAAATCGATTTTCAAGAAGAAGTCCTATCAGCGCGATGGTGATTTTTTTCTCTATGGAATATCGAATGTAAAGCAATTTGAAGAGCTTTTGATGCTGCCCAATACGCTTCTTGTTGTGGGTTTTTCTTACTGTCACAAACCATTCGAGTGCCCTTCAGGACGATTTACAGATGCTTGCCAGCACGATCCCAGTCATGCGGTTTGTCAACAATGCTTCATTGGCAAGGCGGTTAATGCTTTGCCGGAAAAACGGACCCTTCCTCTGTTCATACCTACGGTGCATTATGTGGGTGAGAAGATATTTGAGGCAGTGCATGGTAATCCGGATAAGAAGGTGATTTTTCTGATAACAGCCTGTGAGCTTACCCTTGAGATGTTTGGCGATTGGGGAAATATGGTGGGAATAGAGGGGATTGGAGTGCGTTTGGATGGACGTATTTGTAATACGATGAAGGCTTTTGAGTTATCTGAGAAGGGTGTGAAGCCTGGATTGACGGTTGTGACGGATGAAACTCAGCAGCGCATCATGGACCTTATACGCAAGCTCAGAGCACATTAAACTCTGTTATTGGTTGTGACGCACATGTCGGATGGTATTGCTTGGCTCTCCTCGCACCTGTTCTGAGCTTCGAAGATGCGATCCTATCTAGCCCAGGCTGAGGATGCCCTGAACAGGGCGAGAAGGCCTGGCCCATCTTTTTGATGACATAGCCTAAAACATAGTGTGGGTGTGTTTTGCTTGTGTTTTCAGGCACTACAGGTCACAGGTCAACTCACAGGCCCGAAGGGCAGGCATTTCACAGCCCAGGTCGGAGCGAAGCGTAGGCCTGGGTAAGTCCATGGTACACATGGAGTCCTGAAAGGACGACTCTCACGCATAACCTCAATAGCTTGAGGCATGTATGATTTTTGCTAAAGTCTTTATGGTTGGATTTCTTCTTCTAAAAAAATTATAAGCTGTCGATCGAGGAACTTTCGCCTCTTTTAGAAACTGTGTTTTATTTAATGCATAAAGATAGCCTTCGATGATTTCCAAAACTCCGTCAGGATCGTTTTCGATGAAACATTGCATAATAGCAACACCCATCTTATTGATATTAAGCAAGTTTTTAACCGGATCATACTCTTTCAAATTAGCCTCTTCTTGCAGAATAAAACCAGCATCACCTCTTTTTTTACTCGCTCTTCTTGTCTTAAGTTGCTTTCTTTGTGTTCCTAATAAAGAGGTTTTGCGCCTTTTTGATATCTTTGTCCTGTCCATTTTTATTACCTCCTAGCAATAACAAAATATTTTTCTCGGGGATGCAAGCATAATAGATTCGCCTACCATCATTGAATTTTAATTCCCAAATCTGATCTTGTAATGCCCCTTTTTCCCAATGTGAGACCGACTTGTGATTACCAAAATACCCATCTAATCGAATTTTTGCTAATCTCGTATCAATCTGATAACGAGACCTTGGTGTTTCGTTATTCAGCCAATCTTGAAATTCTTCTGTCAATATGAGTCGGTAACATTCTATCATACTTTAATTGTACCCTATAGGGTACGAACAAGTCAACTCCTCTCCGCAAAATCTTTTTGTCAACAATGCTTCATTGGGAAGGCTGTCAATGCTTTGCCGGAAAAACGGACAATTCCTCTGTTCATACCTACGGTGCATTATGTGGGTGAGAAGATATTTGAGACAGTGCATGGTAATCCGGATAAGAAGGTGATTTTTCTGATCACGGCCTGTGAACTTACCCTTGAGATGTTTGGCGATTGGGGAAATATGGTGGGAATAGAGGGGATTGGAGTGCGTTTGGATGGACGTATTTGTAATACGATGAAGGCTTTTGAG
>Ga0207056_1048_pt1 | contig 23419 bp, 24 predicted proteins | sample Alteio_BWMinCont_58_FD_153289 | JGI IMG/M metagenome (GOLD analysis project Ga0207056, IMG submission 153289) | Enriched cells from forest soil in Barre Woods Harvard Forest LTER site, Petersham, Massachusetts, United States -... | ecosystem: Environmental > Terrestrial > Soil > Temperate forest >... | reverse complement strand
TAAACTTTACATCTTCTTAATAATCTCTTAACTTCTCTGAGGTAAATTAAATCCGACTGTGATAATTTAGTGTGAGCCTCTTGCAAACGGTTTGTGAGGGGGATTAAATTAGACACGGGAAATAGAAACTAAGGGGTTATATGACTAATCTTTCATCAACAGTTTTCCGATATTTGCTTAGCATGTCCTTAATATTTGGATGTGGCTCATTGACAGCAGGAGAGGCACTTGGAGTTCCAGAACCAGAAGAAGAAGAAGTTCCAGGTGAAGATCCTTATGCTGACGATGAACGGTATCAGCAAGCTGGTAGTCCAGACTTAAACCAAGACGAACAAGCTGACGAGATCCAACTCTTGTTGACTGTCCAACCAGGTGAAGAAGAACAAGAAAACGATATTAATGAACTGCAGAAATCCGCCTTGGCTATTTTGTCTAATGGTGGGAAAGTAAAAGTTTCTAAAAAATCCAATATGACATCGATATTAGATGCCTCTACAGCCTTTATGACGACACATCCTGGAGCCGTTCATACCTTAAAGACTTATGGGATACTCGGCGACACGTTGGTGCTAGAAGATGATGCTATTTGGGCGGTTCGTCCAAGCGATCAAAACAAGTGTCTATTTTCATGGTTGGACCCATTTGATGCTAATTTTGTCATCATTACTTTAAATCATGAGCTGTTTAGCAGTTATGTATTCCGCCTTCACAACCAAACAACAGGGCAATCTGTAGCAGCTAATTTAAGACTGTTTTTGACACTTCCTTATCACTCTATCTACAATCATCATGTAGTTGCTTTTGATGATGTTTTGAAAATGATTTGGTTGGAAGATGGTTCGGTATGGAGCGTGATGTCATGTGATTATTCTACTCAGTGGCAGATTGGTCATACTGTGATCATTGGAGTAAATGATGGTTGGTTTTCTTCAAGCCGGCCAAATATTTTGATCAATGCAGATCTTTTGAATGTTGTTCGTGCGAATTGCATTAATTAGGTAAAAGTGCAGCTCGGGCCGTTTCTCCGAGCTGTCCTTTCGTGCCCGAGCCCGTGTGCGTGCCCGTGCCCGAATCATTATTCTTATCCTTATCTTCCACTAATTTGTTAGTAAATTGGAAAAGGAAAAGAATAATAATTCGGGCACGGGCACGCACACGGGCTCGGGCACGAAAGGTACGTTAATCTATTTCTGCTTCTTCTTGAAATTCTCCAGGGCTTTGTCCAACCTGCGCCGCTCTTGACCACGGATCCGATCAATGTAAAGGATTCCGTTAATGTGATCATTCTCATGCATAAATACTCGTGCATGCAACCACATGAGATCCTCTTCAAAGGTGTTTCCTCGGATGTCTGTGGCTCGGATTTTTATCCCTACCGGTCGCTCTACATCACCATAAACACCTGGAATTGAAAGACATCCCTCTTCCCTCACCCATTTCTCTTCAGTATAGGCTAAAATTTTGGGATTAATATATATTCGAATTTCACCTGCTTCCCATTCATGATCTTCGGGATCTTCAGAAACTTTGATGGGGACTTGAGTCACAAATAGAGCTAAAGATTGGTTGACCTGAGGTGCTGCAAGGCCCATTCCATTTTTAGCATGCATGGTATCAATCATATCTTGAGTAAGCTGAATGATCTCAGGGGTAATTTTAGTGATCGGCGCCCCTTTCTTCCTCAGAATAGGGTCATCAAAATATCTTAAAGGTATTTGCATACTAACTCTTAAATTGACGCGATAGGATTGGGTTCAGGCATGCGATTTGCAATGCGCGCCGGGGACGGTTCTCGCATAACGTCATCGCCTTTAACACAGGCCGCATCAATAGCCTTTTATTTTCATAGACTGGCCTGTGTTAAAAAGATGGCGTTATGCAGAACTGTCCCATGCGCGCATTACAAATCACAAGCCAGACCCCAACCCTGCACATCGCGTTAAATGGCGTATTCAATGGCTCGCCGCTCCCGAATTACGACGATTTTGATTTTGCCGGGATACGTTAGTTCCTTCTCAATGCGACTCGTAAGAGCTTTGGCCAAAAGGTGCACGGCGCCATCCTCCACCTTATTTGGACATACAACAACGCGTATTTCGCGTCCAGCCTGCATAGCATAGGCTTCTTCAACGCCTTCAATCTCTCTTGCTAATTCCTCGAGTTGCTTCAACCGCTTTAAATACTGCTCCACAGCCTCGTTGCGAGCTCCAAGACGCGATGCAGATATAGCATCTGCTGCGCTGCAAAAACTTCCTTCTATTGTCGTTGGCTCCATTTCGTAATGATGACAGCCAATTCCATTTGCAACATCTTTGAACTCCCCATGCTTCAAAGCAAAGTCATGGCCAATAATAGCATGAGACCCTTCTACGTCATGCGAAAGTGCTTTTCCCATGTCATGAAGTAAGCCGATGCGCTTTGCCAATCTTGCATCCAATCCCAGCTCAGCAGAAATTATCCCCATCAGATGAGCGACTTCTATGGAATGCTCTAACACATTTTGACCATAACTAAAGCGAAACTTCAACTTGCCAAGCAGAATGATAATCTCTGGATGTAAATTCATTACGCCGGCGCGTATTGCAGCATCTTCTCCGAAAAGTTTGATCTGTTTTTTAAGGTCTGTTTTAGCCTTAGCAACAACCTCTTCAATACGCGTTGGATACACTCTGCCATCGATTAATAGCTCGTTCAATGCCATTTTGCCTATTTGAATTCGGATGGGATCATAGCCTGACAGGACTACTGCACCAGGAGTTTCATCAACGATAAAGTTAATTCCTGTTTCTCTTTCTAATGTACGAATATTGCGTCCTTCACGACCGATGATGCGTCCTTTCATGTCATCGGGGATGCTTACTGTGTTGACTGTCGCTTCAGACACGCAGTCTACTGCTAGCCTATTAATGGCAGTAGCAATAATTTCCCGTGCTTTTTGTTCTGCCTCTTCTTCTGCTTCGCGTATCAATCGCCTTGTCAAGTGGCTAGCTTCTAGTTTTGTTTCTTCAGTAAAACGATTAATTAGTAAGTCTTTGGCTTCCTGAGCACTATATCCTGCCGATCGTTCTAGCTGATTGATGAGCTTAAGTTCAATCTCACTGATATGTCTCTTTTCTTCAATTATCTGGGCTTGAGCGCCCTTGCAAACGGCTTCGCGTGCTTCAATCTCGGCTATTTTTTTTTCTACCAAAAAAGTTTTGGCATCAAATTTGTCTTCGCGCAATTTAAGGCGCTCTTCTTCACGCAACATCTTCCGCCGTTCATTTTGCAATATCAGTTCTAATTCACGCTGTTGTTCTAATTGCAATTGCTTTATATTTAGCTCCTGGGATTGTCTGCGGGTTGCCGCTTCTTGCTCCCCTTTTTGCAGAATGGATGCAGAAATAGTCTGATAATTCCCGAGTTTGATGCGATGGAAAAGATATATGCTAAGGGCGCCGACACATGTGCCTACGAGAAAAATAAGAATTAATTCAGCAATATAGTCTAGGTGCATAAAAAAGTTTTGGTTAGATAGTACGGATTTGTTCATATTAGCAAAAGAATAAACGTTTTGCAATGGTTAAAGAGCCACCACATTCTCATAGCTGACAAAACTTTTATGTTTGACAAGGGATTGCCTATCCTGTTAAAAATGAAAGAAGATGACAAATGCAATTACCATAAAGGAGATTCTGTGAGTAGCATCGGAATGAAAAACCAAATTATAGGTGCAATCCTTAGCTTAGGCGTGCTTACCCTTCCAACAAATGCTGTAGCAGTAGAACAAAACCAGGATGAACAGTGTTCAAAAAATATCCTACTTTCATATTTTCCAGATCCTTTTGTAAAAGAAACATTGAAGCGGTTTGATGTTCCCCAGAAGGATTGGGATGCCATCGTGAGTGAGTTGGGTGTGCGGGACAAGGAGATCATCAAGCAAGTTGAAGCGAAGGCAGAAAAGATCACTCCTAACCCTTTGAAGGACCCTCAACAACGACAAGCAGCAGTAAAAATCTTTAGAGATACTCTCCTAGAAAATTTTTCCGCTGTCATGAACGTCCATGGGGTTAAGGACGAGAAGAAAATTCAGTCGATGCTTGATGATATTCAACAACAGAAAGCGAAGCGGTTTGCACAATGTATGGAAGCCCAGCGCACTCCACAGGCAAATCAAAAATCCACAGGAGCTTCTTCATCGGATCAAGATGATGATGATGACTATGATGACGATGATGATAATGACTATGATGATGATACTCGCGAAGATGATAGAGTTCGTGATAACCACCATGAGGATAAAGATCGTGATACCAAAAATAAGAAATAGTTTCTTCATATTACAGAGATGGCAATCCAGCATTTGTTGCTGGATTGTGACCTTTCTTACACTTTATGGCATTCCGCACTCACAGCTGCAAGCTCAAGTGGAAGAGGTTACAATTAGCTGGACGGCAAGTCTTTGCCTGCAATCCTGCGTACAGGGGTTGGAGACGCAATTTCGGAAAATTACTGGGGTTTCTGAAGTTTCTATTAACCAGCAGAGTGGGCGTGCAATACTAAAGTGGAAGCCCGAAGTGCCTTTTACCTTTACTCCGATAAATAATGCGATGTCTATGATAGGCTTAAGCATTAATGAATTGCGCGTTAAAGTGAAAGGACACATCTCTCACGACCAGCAAAAGGTCAGCCTTACTTCAAAGCCAGATGGCTCTATATTCATTTTGAAGAGCCCTACATACAATACGGCAAATCAATACAGCGAACAGTTCAGTATCTATGCCTATGGTATGACGCCTTGGCTGCGAACAGAAATGCTTGATGCAGAACAAAAACAAGAAGAAGTGGAAATTGATGGTCCCATATTTGAACCAGAGCGATCCCCCCCTCTCATTCTTATTGTCGAACACGCAAAGCACAAGCCAAAGTAGTCTATGATTGCCTCCCCACTTCAAACTGCGCGAAAGGACCTAGTTGCTCTAGGTTCTTATACGCTGCTCATTCTTTCTGTCATTTGGGTTGTTCTCAAACGCCCGCCTCAATGGTCTCTCATCCGTGATCAAATGTATGAAATCGGCGTCCGTTCTCTGCCAGTGGTAGCCATCACAGGATTCTCCACGGGAATGGTTTTAGCCGCACAGTCATTTTTTCAACTTTCTGATAAAGGACTCGCCGGCGCCACAGGCCTCATGGTCACCAAAGCTATGTTGGTAGAGTTAGGTCCTGTTTTGACAGCTTTTATGGTTACTGGAAGGGTTGGGGCATCGATCTGTGCCGAATTGGGCACTATGCGTGTGACTGAACAAATAGATGCACTTTCTTCGATGTCGGTGAATCCTTTGCGCTATTTAGTGGCGCCCCGCTTTATTTCCGGGTTGCTTATGCTGCCGCTTTTAACAGCGTTTAGCTGCCTGATGGGGATAATCGGAGGGCTGCTTGTGGCGGTGGACTATTATGGGATGAGCACCAGTGCCTTTTTAGATCCCTTACCGACTCATGTAACCACTTTTGATGTTGTCAGTGGATTGATCAAATCTTTTGTCTTTGGGTTCATCATTATCACCATTTCCTGTTACCGCGGGATGACCACATCTGGAGGGGCAGCTGGGGTAGGACGAGCGACGACAAATAGTGTTGTTATATGCTATTCTGTCATCCTTATAAGCAATTTTCTATTAACAGTGGCATTGAATAACTCTTATGGATATCTGAAGGACTGGTTACATTGGTAAACGAACCCCCTGATCAACAGGACAGCAATTCTAAAAACCCTGAAGTCATGATCGGGGTCAGAGATTTATGGAAAGGTTATGGCGGCATTTCTGTTTTGAAAGGTCTTTCAATAGATATCATCGAAGGGGAAACTTTGGTCATTCTAGGCCGCTCTGGAGTTGGCAAAAGTGTCTTGTTAAGACAAATTATAGGAATCGAAAGGCCAGATAAAGGATTGGTTGAAATTAGAGGGGAGAAAATCGAGACGATCATTAAGCGCAAATGGTCGCCAGAGACCTTGAGAATGGGAATGCTGTTTCAGGGATCAGCCCTATTTGATTCCATGGATGTTGCTGAAAACACAGCATTTTACTTGCGGCAGCACGACAATTTGGGAGAAAAAGAGATCAAACATCGGGTTGCAGCTGCATTAGAAATGGTGGGAATGCAAGACACACAAACGAAAATGCCTTCAGAACTATCAGGAGGGATGCGAAAGAGAGCTGCGTTAGCCCGCTTAATTGTTTATCGCCCTAGTATTATTCTATATGACGAACCGACTACAGGTCTCGATCCCATTACAGCGATGCAAATTAATGATTTAATTGTTAAAACAAAACAAGAACTGCGTGCTACCAGTGTCGTCGTCACTCACGATATTCGCTCTGCCCTTGCAGTAGGAGACCGCATGGCCTTCCATGACGAAGGATTAATTCGTTTTGTCGAAACCAAAGATAACTTTTTAAAATTGCGTGATCCAGTGGTGCGTTCATTTTTTGATAACGCAATACTCAAAGAAAGCGACTTAAGATAGGTTCAGGAACATGTCAGACCAAATAAAAAATATGATCATTGGACTTTTCGTCCTAGCCGCACTGGGAGTAATTGTCTTTATTATTCTCTTCCTCCATCCCACAACTGGCGATGAAGGGCAAGTACTCTATGTCCGTTTTGCAGACATTGACAAAATTAACATAGGCACCCGCGTTACCTTTGCAGGTAAGCCTGTGGGCGAAGTTGTCGACATTCGTGATATTCAAGAAGGCCGTTTAGGGACAAGTGATAATTCTGGCCACTTATATATCTATGAACTTAAATTATTGATCGATTCCCATCTCAGAATTTATTCAACCGATGAAATTTCCTCTCACACTTCCGGCTTGTTGGGAGAAAAATCAGTGGCGATTATGCCTATTGCACTGAAGCCTGGGGAAGTTGCGGAATTGGTTACCGCAAATGATATCTTATATGCAGCTGAAACAGGATCCGTAGAAGAAACAATGAAGAATTTCAAGCAAGTTGCGGATAAGATGGACATTGCTTTAGACGGCATTTCAGCAACCCTCGATGATATTCGCACAGAAGAACTGGTCCAAAAGATTGCTAGAACTGCACAAAATTTGAGCGATATTACCGCTGCAATCAATAAGCCTGAAGAATTGAATGCCATTGTAGATAATTTGGAAGATTTCACAGCAACCTTAGCTTCTCGCCTCCCTTCTTCTTGGGATACCATTGATGAAGCTCTTGGATCTGTTAACGAATCCGCAAAAGACTTCCGTAAGGCCATGGGCAATGCAGATATTATCGTCGCAGACGTCAAACAAGGGAAGGGCACATTAGGGCATATTCTTGTAAAGGATGACCTCTATCTTCGATTGAATGCGATATTAAACAAAGGGGAAACCGTTCTCGATGACATTAATCACTATGGAGTGTTTTATCAAAACGACAAAGGCTGGCAAAGATTGCGTGCAAGACGAATGAATCTCTTAGGGAAACTTTCTACGCCACAGGAGTTCCGCAATTATTTTAATGACGAAGTTGATCAAATCAACACTTCTCTTTCTCGCGTAGCTGTGGTATTAGGAAAAGTAGAGTTCTGTTCAACAGGGTGCGACTGCCCTATGGCTGAAGATCAAGACTTTGTAAAAGTCTTCGCTGAATTGCTCCGCCGAGTCTCCATGATGGAGGAGTCGCTTAAGATGTATAATCAGCAGCTGATGGACTCAAAAATTTATGAAACCGAGCTAACGGGAGGATGTCAATAAGATGAGCTATTCAAATATTGAAAAAGGAACATTATTGATATCTACGCCAGAAGTAGACAGCGGGTTATTCTTCAGAGCTGTCGTCCTCGTTTGTGAACATAACCAAAACGGCTCTTTTGGGCTTGTAATCAACAAAAAACTCGATTTAGACCTGCCTGAAGAGATCGTCAATATTCAGAACTTATCAAATCCCCATGTTGGCATTCGTGCAGGGGGTCCTGTACAAACGAATCAAATGATGCTCTTGCATACCAGCAGCAAGATTCCCAATCAAACGATGCAAGTTTGTGACGAGGTTTATTTGGGAGGAGATTTGCAATTTCTTCAAGAAGCCATGAGTGATTCCAATGGCCCAGAAATCAATCTATATTTTGGCTACGCAGGCTGGGGCGGGGGGCAGTTAGAGCGGGAATTCCTCGATGGGGGATGGTTTTTACAGCCAGCGAATGCACGAGTGATCTTTCATATGCCTCCAGAGAAGATGTGGGCGTTATTATTGCGTGAAATGGGGGGCAAATATGCTAGCCTTTCGATGATCCCCGAAGACCTGAGCGTGAACTGACAAACATTGACAAGATAGGCAGAGCAGCAAGCAGGCATCAGGGCAAAGGCAGAAATCGTCGAAGAAGAAAAGTAACAGGATTTGCAGGATCGCAAGCGGCAGGATATGAAGGATAGCTTTGATCCCCTTGATATGAAAAAGAAATTCCAATGAGAAACGAAAAGCGAAGTGTCCGAAAGAAAATAAAGGACAAAAGGGCGTTAAACGTCTAGGAGGTTCTTTATTTTCTTTCGGACACTTCGCTTTTCGTTTCTCAGGGGATCTCCCTAGATCGCTTGCGATCCCTGCATATCCTGTTACTTTTCTATTAAGAGCTTGCCTTAGCCTTATACCTGTCAGCTTATCTTGCTTACTCGTCTGTTTGTCTTGTGAGATTTTTTCTCTTTAACTATTGATTTTTTGCTGATAACTAGCTAAAATAAGGTTATGTTGAGAGAATTTATCTCTTAAAGGAGTCTCCTTATGTTAATTCGTTTTTCAATTGAAAATTGGATGTCTTTCCAAACCAAATCAACTTTCTCATTGATAGCCAGTCGTGAACGTCAACATGGAGAACGCGTCGCTAAAATTAACAAATTTAAACTTGGGGTTCTGCCTGTTGCAGCTGTCTATGGAGGCAATGCATCCGGGAAAACCAATCTATTTAAGGCATTGCATTTTGCAAAAGGACTGATTGTTAAGGGAACCCAACCCTATAGTCTAATTGCTGTAGATGGTTTTAGGCTTGGAAACACACAAAAAATCGAACAACCGGTACATTTTGACTTTGAATTGCTAATCGACGAGACCATATTTGCATTTAGCTTCTCCGTTAATCGCAAAACCATTGTAGAAGAAAAACTGGTTCATATTTCCGGTAATAACGAAAAGACACTTTATCATCGAGTATCAGGAGAACCTCATTTCGATTCATCTTTAAAAAGTGACCAATCACTTCTTTTTGCTTTTAAGGGCACACGTGATAATCAACTTTTCCTCACAAATTCAGTTTCTCAAAAAATTGATGTCTTCAAGCCAGTCTATGATTGGTTTAAAGATACATTGGAACTCATCGCACCTGATTCAAGGTTTGAACTATTTGAGCAATTTTTGGATGAAGGACATCCCTTATACGCCACAATGAATAAGATGTTATCCCAATTAGATACTGGGATATCCCATCTTGGCGGCGAGGAAATCCCTTTTGAAAATCTACCTTTGCCTGAACCTATAAAGATGAAGTTAAGAGAAGAATTAGCAGAGAATGCGACTGTTAGATTATTAGCCGAACCTATGAACGAACGATTTGTCGTAACTCGAAAAAATGGTGAACTAATCTCAAAAAAATTGGTCACATATCATTTGAATTCTGATGGCTCAGAAACAAAGTTTGATATGAGGCAAGAATCGGATGGTTCTCAACGTGTCATCGACCTCCTTCCAGCATTTTTAGAACTGTTGGCGGCTAAATCAAAAAAAGTCTATGTCATCGATGAAGTCGACAGAAGTTTACATACATTATTGATTCAGCGTCTTCTCGAAAGCTATCTTTCACAGTGTTCTCATGATAGTCGCTCTCAGTTACTGTTTACCACTCACAATGTATTATTAATGGACCAGGATTTATTGCGACGAGATGAAATGTGGATAGCAGAACGAAATGCACAAGGCATTTCGAGTTTGCTTTCTTTTAGCGAATATAAAGACGTGCGATATGACAAAGATATTCGAAAAAGCTATCTGCAAGGGAGGCTAGGAGGCATTCCCCGCATTCTTCTGCAATCTTCTCCCAATGAAGGAAACGACTAATGCCGAAAAAGCTGCGCACATTTCAAAGACCATTGGGAGAGCGACGATATAAAAAACTCTTCGTTGTCTCTGTGGAAGGTTCTAAAACTGAACCGCAATATTTTGCCATTTTTAATCAGCCACAATCAATCGTTCTAGTAAAATGCCTTAGAAGACCTTCAACGGAAAGTTCGCCAATTCAGGTGCTTAAGAGGATGGAGGGTTATTTGCGGAAAGAGTCTTTAATGAAGACCGATGAGGCATGGATTGTTGTAGATAAGGATGATTGGACGGAAGATCAACTACGAGAACTCTTACAATGGGCAAAAAAATGCGAAAATCACGGCTTTGCTCTTAGTAACCCCAACTTCGAATATTGGCTTTTGCTACATTTTGAGGATGGAAAGGGGATTACAAATTCTCAAGAATGCCTAACTCGCCTAAGGTTACACTTGCCTAACTACAAAAAAGATATTGATGGTAAAAAAATTACATTGGAACTTATAACCAAAGCAATTTTAAGAGCAAAGCAACGAGATATCAATCGATCCAATGGTTTGCCCCAAACTTGGAGCACAAGTGTATATAAATTGGTAGAAAGGATTATCAAGTTTTAAAAGATTGCATATTATTAATTGACCGTGATAATATCAAAACTCTATCTTTTAAAATAAAGGCTCATAATTTATGAATCTATTACTTTCTATTGTAATCCATACAGCAAACATATTAGGGATATTTAACGATCCTTTTGAGTTTGAGGGTAATTATGGTCCTGAAGTGAATCCAGTAAGGGAAAAAATTTTTGAATTGGTGGTCTCTCCCGAAGCTCTGGCTAAAAATCTTTCTGATGCCCAGGTAAGGGAGTTAATGGAAGAAAGCAATGCCAGTGAAAAAGAAGTAAGTGATTACCGAAATTTTATTGTCATGCAAGCTGCCAATGAAGAAAGGGGGTATGGCCCCACATTATCACAGCTAATTACTCCCGAGTTAATCGAGGAGATTAAAAAGAAACAGATTGAGCTACAAGACGTTAGTTTTACAAATTCAGATTTAGAGAATTTTCTATTTTTTATAGAGCATTATGGGGATCAAAAGATTTTTCATTTTTTAAGAAATACTCCCACCGGTTTTTTAAACTTAGACAAAGCATTGAAAGATCAAGCATCGAGGGAAGGAAGAGCCTTTGATTTGCCTATACTTGGCTCTACAGGGCTTCTGAAAGGACAACGTTGCTTTGAATTAAAAAAGAACTTATTGGATGCACTTTTCACCGAAGAAATATTCTCCCTAACGAATTCCCAAGATTTACTAAAACAGTCTCTCAGTACATTAAAAACAGACTTTTTAAAGAAGTTCCTGGGAGACGCTGCAAACAATGAAGATTTAGAGATCTTCACATCTCCAGCCGGTCAAGTGTTTTTCTTTTGGATGTACCAATCCCTCAATCTGCATCTTATTGCTGATGTAAATGAAGATCTGATCAATCAAGTCAATGTAGTAAAGGACATATTTTCTCGTACCCTCGGAGACCCTACAGCAAGGGCGCAGACATTCAGGGATAAAGTGATTGCTGCTGGCTCTGGAGCGGTCTTTACGCAAGAGAGCGATGCTATAGTTCCTCAAATTTTAACGAGTGATGGATTATTTTTGCCAGTGGAGAGTCAAAATCCTCAGGATGGCACGTTTGTTTTTCTTCGAAGCGATCTCTGGGAGCCTGAATACCAGATCATTCCCGTCAAAGATTACGAAAAAAATGGCTGCATGAATGTCATCATCGCTACCAGAAAAAAATCGGGTCAAAAATTTCTCTTAGCTGCATGTCACGGACATTCCACAAAAGCTGAAGATGGGCGTCGGCAGATGACACTTGTGATGGAAATATTCCATGAATTGTCCAAGCAAGGAAATCTGCAGCTATTGATTGGAACCGACGCAAATACTAAAACTGAGAGAGATGTGCAAATGTTTAAAGAGCACCTAGATTCTCTTGGTCTTATGGCAACTGATGTTGGACCCACAACTGTAAAAAGAAGGATGATGACAGTTCAGCATGCTAAAGCGGGCAGATTTGCCATCGACCAAGAAGACTATTTGATTACACTTAAGTCAGAGAATGGGGGCAAGCTTCAATTTAGCCATGTTACAGTGGGCTTTAAAGAAGAAAATGTCGACACCAATAAACCTTTGCCAAATATCGATAATCCATCCGATCACTATTCCGTAGGTGCTACAATGATTCCTTTGTAACATCTTTCAAAAGGAGCTTTTGCTAGATCAATCTGCATTAAAAAATTCCGGCTGATTTTCTAGTCGATGATGTGCATGCTCTATAGCTTTATGAAGCTTTTCTCGAAGAATTTCTTTAGGAGGTAAAGCAGTTAGGTATTCAGCAACATGAATTCCTGAACGATCTAATTCTAATAATTCAATACGCTCTTGCTTTTTTCCTGCACAAAGAATGAGTCCTAGAGGTTGTTCTTCGCCAGGTCGACGTTCATGCTTATCTAGCCAGCGTAAATAAAGCTCCATTTGTCCTTTATACCCTGGTTTAAAGTCACCCTTATGTGACGTAGTCACTTATGTGTTATCCGTTTTGCTTTCCTAGGCATAAGTTCAGTAAATTTAAGTTTCTACACAACATAATTTTACATCATTTGCTTGTTTTGTTAATAAATGATTAGAAGGGGAATTTGTTTTTATTGGTACAGGTTATTTTTTCAACTGGTCCTTACTAGATACATCTTCCTTCTCCACCAAAATATCCCAATTCAAATCATAGCTTGTGCTTCGACCTTTGCTTGGGTTTTGAAGGATGACTTTTTTCTCGATCAAATTTGTGATTTCGCGAAAAGCCGTCGCTCGGCTCACTTTTGCAATAGACGAATATTTACGAGTGGTTAACCCTCCCTCAAATTCATCTTTGCCAGCATTCAATAGGACATTCACCACCTTCCGTTGTCGATCGCTCAGTGCGGTTTGACTGAAATATTTCCAAAAAGAGGCTTTAGCAAGCACTTTCGCAATCAGGTTAGAAGAACCTTCCAGCGATCTAGTGTAGCTTGTCAAAAACCACACAAGCCAAGCTGTTATATTCATATCTCCTCGTTGGCATTGTTCCAAAATATCGTAGTACTCTTGTTTCTCCTTCATGATTTGCGAAGAGAGGCTATAAAACCTGGTGGAGATTTTTTCATCCTGAGCTAAGGCCATATCAGTTAATGCACGAGCTATACGTCCATTGCCATCTTCAAAAGGGTGAATAGTCACAAAATAGAAGTGAGCTAAGCCTGCACGTAAAAGACCATCTATTGTATCCAGACTAGTCTTCCACCAAGTGAGAAACTGATCCATCTCGTTTTCTACACACGAACTTGGCACGGCTTCAAAATGTAGATTCTCCTTTCCGATCGCTCCTGAAACCACTTGCATGGGGTCTTCTCCACTCCGCCACTCGCCTACTTGAATGCGCAACAGGCCTGAGTAACCTGTGGGAAATAATGCAGCCTGCCAAGACCCGAGTCTTTCCGCTGTAAGAGGTTGATCATACTTTTTTGTAGCGTCGATCAGAATATCGACAAGACCATCAATTGACCGACTTGCCTGTGGCAACCCAAAGCTTGGAAGCCCTAAATGCTTCGCTACCGACGACCGAACCAAATCACGATTTAAATAGGCCCCTTCAATTTCGGACGTCTTGATAACTTCCTCAATCAAAATATCGGCGCCTGCTTCTTGGCTAAGCTCAAACCCTAACTCCTTCGTTCTACCTAAAAGTTTTCCTTGTTCTAATCGAGCTTTGCTGAGAAAAGGAAGCAAAACTTCTGTTTTCCAAATAAAATCTGGCCAGTTGGGCTGTTGCCAAATCCATTTCATTAATCACCTCACATATTGAAACGATTATAACGCATAATCGTCTCATCGGTCAACAAAAATTGCTGTAGCTCTATAATCAACTCTAACTTTGAAGCGATTATGAAAGATAATCGCTTCAAAGCTCCGGCTCTAAATTTGGACTTGAGGAACAGCAACAATTACTTAATTATGTTGTGTAGAAACTTAAATTTGACGACAATTTACCTGGGCGATCGAAATAGTTTCATCTAGAATAGCAGGCACCATGCTTGTTAGAAAATCAATGTTGGAGGTTTTGCTGATCTTCTGCTTCCGTAAAAATATCTCAGCTAGCCTTTCTGTTGGATTGCAGCAACAATGGCTGTGCAATATTTTTTATGTTTTCTTTTTTATTTCTATAAAATAATGTGTCTTCTCATCCAAGCATTGTCTCATAAAGAATCCAAAAAATCCATTAAGTTTTTGTCATCACGTGAATTTGTCTCACAGCTTGTGAGACTTTTAGGTCTGTTTGTCTTCGAGATCTTGCCAGCGCTGATACAACTGGGTCAACTTTTGCTCTGCTGCACCCAATTTGTGATAAAGCTCCAAGGCTTTCTGTGCATCCACCTGTACCTCAGGACATTCCAATTGCAAATGCAGCTCGCTTATCTCAGTCTCAACGCTCCGAATCCCCTCTTCCATCCCTTCGAGCTCTCTTTGTTCTTTATATGGAAGCTTCTTACTGCGAGAGGGTGGCGCAGGCACCTCCTTAGGTACTTTTACTTCTTCTTTTTTTGGAGCAATTTTTCTGATGTTAGCTGCTTCCCATTGCTCGTAATCCGCAAAATATTGCTGTTCGTTTTCTGTGCCCAATCCTAAGATTTGCGTACATACTCTGTCCATCAAACACCGATCGTGAGTGATCAACACAACAGCTCCAGCAAAATCTATCAAATTCTCTTCGATTACTTCTAATGTAGGGATATCTAAATCGTTCGTAGGCTCATCTAAGAACAGTACATCAGCTGGCTCAAGCATCAACTTGGCAATTAAAATCCGTGCCCTTTCCCCTCCTGAAAGACAGCTAATCGGCAGATTCAAACGATCGGGGGAAAACAAAAACTTCTTGGCCCACCCATTGACATGGATCAATTGTCCACGAAAATTGACCACGTCACTTGTTGGCGAAAGCGCGTCCCGCAACGATACATTTGGAGGTATTTGGTTTCGGTGCTGGTCAAAATAAACTAAGCGGAGATCTTGTGCTTGTTTCAAGGTTCCAACATCTGGTTTTATTTCCCCTGCAAGTATTTTCAGAAGGGTCGTCTTCCCTGTTCCATTTTTTCCAACAATACCCAAACGGCTTCCTGGAGAAAGTACTACATCCACCCCTTTAAAAAGAAGCTTCCCACCTAATGACTTTGTGAGATTCTTGCCCGATAATAGCTTCTTAGTTTCCCTTTCAGATGCAGAAAAGTCGATGGCTACTTTTGTGGTTTTATTTCTCTGTTTGACTTCAGAAAGCTCCTCCATCAGCTCATAAGCCTTTTGAATGCGGGAACGAGACTTTGTTGTCCTTGCTTTTGGAGATCTCCGCAGCCAATCAATTTCATTGGATACTATTGATGCCAGCCCTCGTTCTTGCTTTGCTTGCGCTTCAAGAAAGGCTTCTCGATGCTCCATAAAGACACTCATGGTGCCTTCACTAATAAATAAACCCTGTGGAAAACACCGATTAAGCTCTAGTACTTTATTGGAAATATTCTCTAAAAAATAACGATCATGGCTCACAACAATATAGGCAGCCCTTTCTCTTGCCAAAAACTTTTCCAGCCAAAGAATTCCTTCCAAATCTAAGTGGTTGGTTGGTTCGTCTAAGATTAAAAGATCTGGCTCTTGCATAAGGGCGCGTGCAATATCCAAACGCTTTTTCCATCCACCGGATAGTGTCGCTGCATTTTGTGTATAATCAACGAATTGGGCTTTGCCTAATAAAGTGCGTGCTCGCGTCAGGACCTCAACAGGATCTCCCTTAGGAATGGTCTTTACAAGTAGCTCTTCGAGGGGTTCTGAGGCGAATTCTGGGGCTTGACTTGCATATCCAATTCGGACGCCAGCTCGTTTCGAGATATAACCGCTATCTGGAGATTCAATATCAGTTAGAATTTTTAACAGAGTTGACTTGCCAGAGCCATTTGGGCCAATGAGGCCGATCCGGTCACCGGCAGATACCGTGAAAGAGATGTCTTTGAAAAGGAGCTGTGTTCCGTAATGTTTTGTTAAGGAATGCGCGCCTATAAGTGATGTCATTATTTACATCCGATTGTTTAAGGATTTTTACCACAGAGATCACAGAGAGAAGAAAAGAGGGAAGCATCTTCAGGCCAACGGCCTGACGTATAGCCATACGTCAGGCTTTCAGCCTGAAACACAATTACACAATACCTAGGGCGGTGCCCTAGGCTTTTATACGTCAGGCCGTTGGCCTGAAAATGCTTCCCTCTCTTCTTCTCTCTGTGATCTCTGTGGTAAAAATCTTCAGAAAGACTGTTGAATGTTACAGGTCGAGGGGGCCTTTTTCGATTTCTTCGACTTCTTTAGGTGGCAATGGCTCATGCTCTGGCTCTGGCCTCGAAGGGAAAGAAACTTTTTTTGGCAATGGTTCTTGTCCCATATTTCCCAACGTGCGTCCCATAAGATCTGTTGGCTTCTGATCCCCTAGCAACTTTGCTTTAATTTTCTTCTTTGCTGGCAACTCTTTTATCATGTGGCAGTTTTTATACTTCTTTCCAGATCCACAGTGACATGGATCATTTCGGCCTATTTTCTGTGTCATAAGGATTCTCCTATACGAGGCTACCTGGTTTAATGAACTCGCATTTAATATCGAATTTCTCTAGAATTATAACCAATTAAAGAATTATCACATAGAGTATTCAGGCTTTTTATTTATGGACTTTCTTCCAATAGCAGAACCACCCTGGACAGGCATTGGCAAGAAATTAGAAAGCATGTTGCGCAAAGCCCTTTACGATTATCAAATGTTGGAAGAGGTTACTCACCTTGCAATAGCCCTGAGCGGTGGTAAGGATAGCCTATGCCTCCTTTTTCTCTTAAAGGCAATTTCAGGAAGAGGTTTCCCTCAGTTCAATCTCACTGCTATCCACGTGAATGGTGAATTCTCTTGCGGAGCCGGCGTCAACATTGACTATTTACACTCTATCTGCAACAAATTGGAAGTGCCCCTCATCATCCGTGAATCCACCCAAAAACTCGAAACTCTTGAATGCTACGGTTGTTCAAGAGAACGTAGGCGATTGATTTTTGATGCAGCCAAATCTGTAGGCGCCCATACTGTTGCTTTTGGGCACCATAGAGATGACCACACGCAAACGATTCTCATGAATTTATTGCATAAGGCTGAATTCGCCGGAAACATGCCCAAGCTACACATGCATGACTATGATGTCACCATCATTCGCCCTATGATCTATATTGCTGAAGATGATATCCGCAGCTTCGCAAAGCAATATGGCTTTATGCGCATCACTTGTGGTTGCCCTGTAGGCCAACATTCGATGAGAAAAAAAGTAGGGTTGCTGCTTAATGACATCGAAACTATTTTTCCCAATGCCCGTGAAAACATCGCTCAAGCAGGTTTTCATTATGGGTCTGATAAAGCAAAAAATCGATAGAGGGAGTTATATGACATTTACATTACCAAGCGAGCATGAAAGCCGCATTCTAATTCAAGGAGTTGAAATTGCTCTTGGATTCCCTGACGAGTTCAATTTCAAGTGGATCGGACAGCAAGATGTGATGGATCAACTTCTTGCATCGTGGCTTGTCATTGATAAAGACGACATTCCGTTAAATCCCCGCCTCATTGGAAAACCAGGAGTTGGAAAAACGACGTTGGCGTACGCAGCAGCCAAACGATTAAATAAGCAGGTGTATATCTTTCAGTGCACGATGGATACGCGCCCTGAAGACCTTCTGATCACCCCTGTCGTAGATACTTCAGGAGGTATTCGCTATGTCGCTTCTGCGTTAGTAACAGCCATGATTCGTGGAGGAGTCTGCATCCTGGATGAAGCTAACCGCATGAGCGAAAAATCTTGGGCATCATTAGCACCACTATTAGATACGCGACGTTATATCGAGTCTATTGTGGCAGGATTAAAGGTCTCGGCGCATCCAGAATTTCGAATCTGTGTGACAATGAATGATGACTCTTCTACTTTTGAGATCCCTGAGTACATCCACAGCAGGTTGCAGCCGCAAATTTACTTAGATTTTCCCGAAGCTGAAGAAGAAAAACGGATCCTCAGGGAGAATCTCCCTTTTATCGACCAATACATCGTTGACTATGTCATTACGTTCCTGCAAAAAGCGCATATGAATAATGAAAATTATACTATACGCGATGGCATTAATATTGCGCGTTATGCCGCAAAGCGACTCAAATTTTTTAATGGCAATAAGACTCATATAGACAGCCTTCTAAGACAAGCTATTGTAATGACCTTGGGCGAAGAAGCCAGCTCACATCTAGTATAAAGCATGAACGAAACGGATCCTTTTTATTTGAGTAAAGGGAATATACACGCTATTCCCATCGTCCATTATAACATGGAAATGGCGAAGCAAGTGTGCTGTGTATTCCAACATCTCCAACCCGATTGCATCGCTGTAGAACTTCCTGAAAATATGGAAAAAGAGATGCTTCATGCCGCCTCTCGCCTTCCAGATATCAGCGTCGTTGTAGCCCGCACAGAAGGGCGAGAACCCATTTATTACATGAGTGAGCCTTGTGATGCTAGCCTTGAGGCTTTGCGCAGTGCTATGGACAAGAGCATCCCAGCCTATTGCATTGATCTCGATGTGGATAATTATCCCGAAATCAGAGAATTGATCCCAGATCCCTATGCCATCGAAAGAATTGGTCTCAAACAATACTACGAGAACTACGAACTTGGCCTCATGACATATGGTCAGAGGAAATTTCCCGTTGACGTTGATCGTGAAATGCATATGGCACGCCGCCTTAAGGAACTGAGCTTCTCTTATGAACGGATCCTCTTTATCGGAGGAATGGCACACGTGAGAAGTATTCTGAAGGCCATCGATCATCTCCATTTTACTAAAGTGACTCCAGTAAAACGCGATTCGATTGAGCTTTGTACATTGACAGAAGAATCATGCCGCCGTGTCATGGCAGAATACGGCTGGATCTCAAAGCATTATGAAGATGAGCGCACTCTTTCAAACGATGTGGCACAAGATCGTCAGAAACTGATTTTTTCCCTTTTCAAAACAGCCGGACTAAATTATTCAGAACGCACCGGACACCCCTTTCCAGGGTACCATCTCAGGAACCTGATGAAGTTTGTTCGGAACTATGCATTAATCTACAACCAGCTGATGCCTGATCTCTACAAAATTCTTGCTGCTGCAAAAGGATGTGTCGATCATCAATATGCTTACGATATCTGGAAGCTTGCTACAGAATATCCCTATTTGAAAAATATCGATGCCCTACCCGAACTTGATTTAACCGTCGAAGAAGTATGGAGATTTAGCAAATCGATCCAATTTCATCTCAAACAACCCAGCCGAAAACAACTCTCCTTCCATACAAGAAGAGAAGACAAATCCAAGTATAAATTTCAACCCCCAGGAATCTTCACGATTTGCTCGTACCCTCCAGAAGATTCTGTCGTAGAGAATTTTGGCGATTTTTTGAAAAAAAAGGGAAAACAACTCCTCATGGAGGACGCTGCAAGAACGCAACCATTCTCAAACAGCCTCGAAGATGGCATTGATATTAGAGAAACCGTGCGACACTGGCATGAAAAAAAACTCTACGTAAAGGTCCAAGGCAAACCTCCGGGCGGCGTAGGATCTGTCGTAGTCATTTTTGATGAAGACGCCCCAGAAGAGGGAAAACCATACCAAGAGAAATTTCCCTGGCTCACTACTTGGATGGGAGAGCATGCACAAGAATCTGATATGGCATTATATGCTACTGCAATTACTGGAAATATCGTTGGACCTGGAATCAGCCGCTGTGAATATGGGGGCTTTATGATGTCATCCCCGCCACGACGAATGCTAAATATATGGTCAGATCCCGATTATGCCCCCTGCCAAACAAAAGCCGAAGTGCTGCTCGTAGCCGCGATTGACTATGCTGTACAGCCTGTTGTTGTATATGTCGCACAAAAACCACCGAGAAGTGTGATTAAAAGTTTTGCACAAAGATTTGGAAAAAAAATAGTCTATATTCCTCTGGGGCAGTTATCACCGGTAACATTGAATAAGATACAGGTCTTTCATGTATTGGATGGACATGACAAGCGAGAAACTGCTGGGGAATATATATTCTGACAAAACAATTTGACTCTCTGCTACAATTTAATTATCCTCAAGTCATAGTTTGTTTGTGCCGGCCCTCCGGGACGGTATGAGTGGTTGGCGTTAACCCAGGCTTCGCTTACCCCTCCGGGGAGCTTCAGCCTGGGCTATTACGTGAACAGGCCCTCCGGGCTGTATGTGAAAGCTTTCCCACACAGCCCGGAGGGCCTGTTCACGTAATAGCCCAGGTTGAAGCTCCCCGGAGGGGTAAGCGAAGCCTGGGTTAACGCCAACCACTCATACCGTCCCGGAGGGCCGGCACAATGGTAAAATCATTACGAAGGCAACAGTCATGAAAGCGAAGAAACAAAAGGTCCTTATTTTTGTCGCTGATCACTATGAAGATCTCGAGCTGCAATACCCCAAATATCGCCTCATCGAAGCTGGAAAAGATGTCCTCATCGCTGGCGAAAAAAAAGGTAACAGCTATAAAGGGAAACATGGATACCCCTGTACTGCAGATATCTCCTTTGACGAAGTTTCAGTTGCTGATTTCGCCGCTCTCATCATTCCTGGAGGCTATGCCCCAGATATTTTACGCAGATATTCCAAGGTCCTTGACATTACCCGACAATTCAACGAACAAAAGAAACTCATAGCCTTCATCTGCCACGCAGGATGGGTCCCCATTTCTGCGAAAGTTCTAAAAGGGATCAAATGCACCTCCTTCACCGCTATAAAAGATGATATGGAGAATGCGGGTGTCCAATGGTCTGACGAGGCTGTCGTGATCGATAAAAATTTCATCACCAGCCGAAAACCCGATGACCTGCCAGTATTTTGTCAGGCCATCATCAAACATTTAGATCAAAAATAAAACGAGGCTTATATGTCATTTTGGATTATTCTTCTTGTCATCGTTGTCCTTCTTGCCCTATTTGTCATGGGGATCTATAATCGACTGGTCACCCTTCGCAATCAGGTGAAAAATAGCTGGAGTCAGATCGATGTGCAGCTCCAACGACGTTATGACTTGATTCCCAATCTTATCGAGACTGTAAAAGGTTACATGTCATACGAAAAAAGTACTCTTGAGGCTGTAGTGCAAGCCCGAAGTCAGGCTATTGCCGCCCGCAATGCAGTCAATGAAAAAGGGGGCCCGACCGAGAGCTCCATCAAAGGACTGATTGGCGCTGAAGTATCCCTGAAACGCTCGTTAGGAGATATCTTTGCTCTCGCAGAGAACTATCCTCAATTAAAGGCTAGTGAAACGATGAAGAATCTTCAAGAAGAGCTCAGTTCCACAGAAAATAAAATTGCTTTTGCCCGACAAGGCTACAATGATCAAGTGATGGGATATAATACTGCTCAGCAACAATTCCCTGCAGTTCTCGTTGCTTCAATGTTTGGCCACCACCCTGCAGAGCTATACGAAGTAGAAAATCAAGAAGCAAAAAAAGCAGTGAAAGTTTCATTTTAGTAGATCATTATGGCAATGGATTTTTGGGAGGCACAACGAAAAGCACGTTTACGTACCACCCTGTATCTTATTTTGTTCGTCTTACTCACTGTAGCAACTGCAGCTGCTGCAGAAGTTATCCTCCGCTCATTTGAAAGCGAAAATTATAATCCTCCTCTTCCTATTGTCGGATTAACTTTCCTCGGCCTGACCTTTGCTGTGGCGGCTTTTAACTACTTGATGTACCGATCTCAAGGAGGCTCCTATGTCGCAGAATCGATTGGCGCCAAAAGAATAGATATAAATACCAACAATCCTGCTGAACGGCAACTTGTCAATATCGTCCAAGAGATCGCTCTGGCTACATCTCTTCCTGTGCCAGCCATTTATATTATTCCATCAGGCGAAATCAATGCCTTTGCAGCTGGTTTAACGCCCCAAAATGCTGCGATCGCCATCACTGCAGGCGCCCTCGAACGCCTAAATCGCGACGAAATTCAAGGAGTGATCGCTCATGAATTCGGCCATATCTACAATGCCGATATGGTCATTGGACTCCGCCTTGCAGCCATGGTAATGGGATTCTTTTTTGTTCTTTATATTGGATTGCGCCTCATGCAAGGAGCCAGCTTTCGAAGAAGCGGTGGGGAAAGGCAAGGAGGCATTAATATCATTCTCATAGCAGCTTTATTACTTATGGTTGCTGGAGCCTTTGCATGGTTTATGGGATCGCTCTTAAAAGCCACCGTCAGCCGACAACGGGAATATTTGGCTGATGCTAGTTCGGTACAATATACCCGCAATCCCCAAGGTCTGATTAATGCCCTAAAAAAAATCGCCAATGACAAGTATCGGGACATGCCAAAAACAGGTTCTGCCTACTCACACATGTATTTAGAAGACCACGCAAGTTTTTTTGCAACACATCCTCCTATCGAAAAGCGGATCGAAGCCATCGAAGGACAATCAATATAATTTGGAGAAATATCATGAAAGTATCTCATATGACACTCGTCACAATTTCAGGTCTCGTTTGGTTAGCTGTGGGGGCATTTTTATTGCCTTTTGGCCTCCATTTGATGATGGCTAGCGCTTTTGAGGCCAACCTGGGAACACATTATCCGTTGTTTAGTCTGGTTTCAGATCTTACTGGAAATGCTGAACAAGCCGCTTTATTCATCACAGCTCTTTGTCTATTTATTGGGTATTTGAAAGGAAGTCGGGTGTTATCAAAATCGGTCCATCGTAGTATCGTCAGAATTCGTCAACTGCCAAGTCCAGCGAGTCTTGGTAGGATTTATAGCCCTGGATATTATCTCCTGCTTGGAGGAATGATTGCGATAGGGATGTCAATCAAGTTTTTTGGCTTGTCTGAAGATATCCGCGGAGCTGTCGATATTGCAGTGGGTGTCGCGCTGATAAATGGGGCAATGCTTTATTTCCGCGAGGCTTATGCATTGCGCCCAGTGAAAGTGAAAGCTGACTGAAAAGAGTAGGGTACATCCTTGCTTCTGTCGCCGCATTCGCATAGCCATCAAGCTAAGGGCGCAAGATCTGAAGATTTTACCACAGAGATCACAGAGAAAAACAGAGAGATTTGAGAGGGGGGAATAGAGATTATTAATCGCAATTTTCGGCTATAGGGCGGTTCTTCGGAATTGGGGGCGACTATTTTCGCGCGGGGACGGTTCTCGC
>Ga0207056_1044_pt1 | contig 23994 bp, 26 predicted proteins | sample Alteio_BWMinCont_58_FD_153289 | JGI IMG/M metagenome (GOLD analysis project Ga0207056, IMG submission 153289) | Enriched cells from forest soil in Barre Woods Harvard Forest LTER site, Petersham, Massachusetts, United States -... | ecosystem: Environmental > Terrestrial > Soil > Temperate forest >... | reverse complement strand
GTTCTTCATGCCGGAGGTAAATTTGATAAAGATAGTTATAAAGTTTCCGGTGGTTTGCATGGTGTAGGTGTGAGTTGCGTGAATGCACTTTCAACAACACTTATTGCTACAGTTCACAATGACGGAAAAATTTTCCGGCAGGAATACAGTTGCGGTAAACCACTGTATGATGTGAAAGAAGTCGGTGTTAGTGATAAAACAGGAACAACCATTCATTTTATACCTGACGGAAGTATTTTCATCACCACAGAATACAAATACGATACGCTTGCCACACGTATGCGTGAGCTTTCTTATTTAAATAAAGGCGTGAGCATTACCTTGAAAGATGATAGATTAGATGAGAACGGAAATACACACGAAGAAATTTTTTACAGCACAGGTGGTTTGAAAGAGTTTGTTAGTTTTCTTGACGGTACACGCGAGAAATTATTACCTGAACCAATTTATGTTGAAGGTGAAAAAGGCGGAGTTCCCGTTGAAGTAGCAATGATCTACAACACCGGATACACCGAAAATCTTCACACGTATGTAAATAATATTAATACCATTGAAGGCGGAACTCACGTTGCGGGTTTTCGCAGAGCGTTGACAAGAACATTGAAATCGTATGCTGAAAAAGAAGGCATGTTCAAGAACCTGAAATTTGAAATAGCAGGTGATGATTTTCGTGAAGGATTAACAGGAGTTATTTCTGTGAAAGTTCAGGAGCCGCAATTTGAAGGACAAACAAAAACAAAGTTGGGAAATAATGAAGTTACAGGAGCGGTTGATACTTGTGTTGGAGAAATGCTGAATAATTATCTGGAAGAAAATCCGAAGGAAGCAAAATTAATTGTGCAGAAAGTTATTCTTGCCGCAACAGCATGCCATGCTGCAAAAAAAGCGCGTGAGATGGTGCAACGTAAAGGTGCGATGAGCGGAAGCGGATTACCCGGAAAGCTTGCCGATTGCCAGGAAACTGATCCTTCGTTGTGCGAGATTTATTTGGTTGAAGGTGACTCTGCAGGCGGAACCGCTAAGCAAGGGCGTAACCGTGTGAACCAAGCGATACTTCCTTTGCGAGGGAAAATTCTCAATGTTGAAAAAGCCCTCGAGCATAAAATTTACGAGAACGAAGAAATAAAAAATATGTTCACCGGATTAGGTGTGACGATTGGAACGGAAGAAGATAACAAAGCTTTGAACATGAATAAACTTCGCTATCATAAAATAATTATCATGACAGATGCTGATGTGGATGGAAGTCACATTCGCACTTTGATCCTTACTTTGTTTTTCCGTTACATGAAAGAGCTTATCGAGTTCGGATATATTTACATTGCACAGCCGCCATTGTATCTTGTTAAAAAAGGAAAAGAAGAAGAATATTGCTGGACAGAGCAACAACGTGAAGAAGTTGTGATGCGTTTGGCAAAAGGTGGAAACCCCGACAGTGTAGGCATTCAGCGATACAAAGGGTTGGGAGAAATGAATGCTGAACAGTTGTGGCAAACAACCATGAATCCTGAATCGCGAACTTTAAAGCAAGTAACATTGGAAAGTGGTGCCGAAGCTGATCGTATTTTCAGTATGTTGATGGGTGATGAAGTTCCGCCACGCAGGGCATTTATTGAAGCCAATGCGAAGTATGCGAATATTGATGTGTGAGGTTTTGGTTGACAGTTCTCAGTTCAATGCAGTCACTTCGAGATGGTTTTTGACTTGAAGAAAATCATTAATACATTAGATGAAAAAAAATATTTCAGTTTTATTTTTTCTTCTTGGAATAGTCAAAGTTTCATTTCCATCTCAATGTATTCAAGACGACAGAACGCTAACGGAAAGATTATTTCAAGGGAAATGCGGAACAATATTTACCTGCAAAGTTTTAACATTTTACATTCCAGAAGAAATGAAAAATGTTAGTAGAAGTGACGGTAGTATTGGTGCGATAGCTACTGCAGAAATTAAAGAAATTTTCTTTGGCAATGTTGACTCAAATATTGTTACGCTTTATGCCGGAAATTATTTAGCAGTTGGCAAAGAATATATTATTTATACTGGAGGAAGCGGTCATGCGTTTGGGTTTGGAGGTATGTGCGACAGATTGACTAAAGCGGTAACTCAAGATGCGAATTACGAAATTCAAACGCTCAAAAAATTTTCTGAAATTTTTAAAATGAAAATGACAGGAGAATTTATTTTTAAAAATTCACATGACGTAATTGTTGCCACAGGAAAATACGAGAATGGAAATCCAATTGAAACATGGAAACATTTTTATAATAATGGAAAACTGAAAGCTGAATACGATTTAAAGAGAAATATTACAACTCAGTTCGCTTCAAATGGCTTTATTAAAACGAAAGATTTTGTAAAAAATAAAAGAAAAATATATGAAAGTTATTCTGAAAAGGTGAACGGGCAACTGAAATATAAGGTGATAGATTTTTACAAAACTGATACAGATGAAGTTTCAACCTTTTTTGAATATTACGACAATGGAAAAATAAAGAATATTGGCAATCAGGAATTGTATACAAGTTCACGGCATGATGGATGGAGTGGGATTCGTATTGGTGAATGCAAAGAATACTTTGAAAATGGGAAACTCAGAGTCAAAGGCAAGTATATTAAAAATTTGCGATGTGGTGTTTGGAAATGGTACAATGAAGATGGGAAACTTAAGAACAAAATTGATTACAAAAAAGGTGAATATGTTCCATCACTTCCTTAAACGATTCAAATTCAAATAAGACTTAAATTAAAACTTTGTGCTTATAGGTCAAAAAAATTAAATGAAGATTTTTTTAGTCATCAATAAAATAAATATTTGTAAAAAAAAATGAGTGCAGCGGAAGAATTTTTCAAAAAAATATCCAAAGAAATTCCAGATGTGAAGGAAGGAAAAATGTTTGGTGCGTTGTGTGTTAAAACTCCAAATGGAAAAGCAGGAGCGATGTTTTGGAAAGATTGCATTGTAGTGAAACTGGATGGTGATGCATTCCGTGAAGCCATGAGTCTTGATGGTTCTAAACAGTTTGAACCAATGGAAGGACGACCGATGAAGGAATGGGTTCAGATACCATTTGAGCATAAAAATAAATGGAAAAAATTTGTAACTATTTCAGTTGACATTGTTAGGAAAATAAAGAAGTGAATATTTAAAAATGCCATAGATTCACAGATCAATTTATTTAAATAAAAAAATATAATCTGAGAATCTGTGGCGAATATTTTTATGAGAAATAAAGTCTCAATTATTATTTGTGTTATGCTATTTTTCGGATGCAGTAAGCATAAAAAAGAAAAGCAAATTCTTGAATCAAGAATTGACAGTTTGAAAAATGAAATTACATTTATCAAAGAAAAATACCGCACCGGACTTGGAGAAATAATGGGTGGCATTCAAATGCACCATGCGAAACTTTGGTATGCCGCCATCAATGAAAACTGGAAACTGGCAGAGTATGAAATCGCGGAGATAAAGGAACGGTGCGAAGAAGCAGAAGAAATAAATGCTCAGCGCATTGAAATGAAAAATATGAAAATGATTTTTCCTGCAATTGATTCGCTTGATGCAATAATTAAAGAAAAGAATTTAGAAAAGTTTAAAGAAGGTTTTCGTACGCTTACTAATACCTGTAATTCCTGTCACGCCATTTCTCATTTTGAATTTAATAGTATTAAAATACCGGATAATTTACCGGTGACAAATCAGGAGTTTAAAATAAATTAGCACCGTTCTAATTAGCGGGTCGTGCTTCTTATTCGGTCGTGTTGTGTCTGAACATATTAGTATACCAATTACTAATTTTCTAATTACGAATTCTTAAAACCATTTTAGTAATTCTAAATTACAAACTGCCTCCTGCCGCTGCTTCCTGCTTACAACTTATGACTTACCACTTTCACCTAACTTTTATAAAATAGCCACTTCCCAATTTCCTTGTACGAAGCTTTTTTACCATACATCAAAATACCTATGCGGTAAATTTTTGAAGCAAGCCAAACAGTAAAAATAAACCCGCCTATCATGCAAACCATTGAAACCACAAGCTGCCACGTGGGTACACCAAAAGGGATACGTACCATCATAACTACCGGAGAAGTGAATGGAATTACCGAAAGCCAGAATGCCAATGAACTGTTTGGATTTGCAGTAACCGCACTTTGTGCAAATACAAATCCGAAAACAAGAGGCAACGTTATTGGCATCATAAATTGTTGCGTGTCGGTTTCGTTATCAACTGCGGAACCAACAGCAGCAAACAGCGAACCATAAAATAAATATCCTCCTATAAAATAAAAAAGGAACATACCAAGCAATAATATCCAGTTGAAATTTGCAAGTGCAGCAAGAACACTTCCGACTTCATTATCGGAACTCATGTTGGCGTGGTGCATGGATTGTGCTGCTTCCGCAGAGATATGAAATTTACTCATGATGATTCCGGATGCTGAACTTCCGAAAATTGTAACAAGCAATATCCAAATTACAAATTGTGTTAAACCAACCAAAGCAATGCCGATTATTTTTCCCATCATCAGTTGAAATGGTTTCACCGAAGAGATCAAAACCTCCACAATGCGGTTTGTTTTTTCTTCGATAACACCGCGCATTATTTGCACTCCGTAGAGAAAAATAAAAATGTAAATTAAAAATGCACTGATAAATCCGAGCATGGTTGATGCACCAATGTTTCCTGATTCCAATCCTTTTGATGTGATCTTAACGGGAGATATTTTTACTTTTGTTTCATTGATCATCTCTATCACTTTCGGATCAATTTTCTGGGCATTCATCTGCTCATTTTTTATGGCATCTTCAAGTTGTCCTTCAATGTAAGATATAGTGCTGTAGCCGGGTTGCTCGTGGTAAAATAATTCTGTTTTTCGCAAACTGTCATTCTCAGGAATAGTTAAAACAGCATAATATTTTTCATCATTTATGAGCGAATTTATTTCTTCTTTGGTTGCAACTCCAAAAGTAAATTCGTACAATTTATTGGAATGAATTTTACCGATGAATGTTCCTTTTTTATCGGAGATATAAATATTTTTTTTGCTTTCGCCAACATCTTTGTTGATGGCAAAATAAATGATGATACCGTAAAAAGTAACTATCAGCAAAGGAGTAAGAATGGTCATTACAATGAATGACTTTTTGCGGACACGTGAAATGTATTCACGTTGAATGATGAGAAATATTTTATTCATCTTTTGATAATTTTATTTTTCAAAATTTTGGTTTCCACGGAATTTCAGGAGCGCCAATATCATGTGCAATTTTTCGTGCAAGCACAAAAAGATAATCGCTTAAACGATTTAAATAAACGATGACAATTTCATTCACTTCACTTTCGCTTTTTAAATGAGTGGTCAGTCTTTCCGCCCTGCGACAAACGCTTCTCGCAATCTGGCAGAAGGATGCGGTAGTGTGACCACCGGGTAGAATAAAATTTTTTAATTCAGGCAATGTTTCATTCATCACATCAATTTCGTACTCGAGTAATTCAACATCAGATTGCAACAGTTCAGGAAATTTCATTTTTGAATGTTGAGGATCAGCCGCAAGGTTTGAACCGATAATGAATAAATTATTCTGAATATCATAAAGAATATTTTTGATGTGCTCGTTAGAAACATTGTCTATCACCAAACCTATGTATGAATTTAATTCATCAACGGTTCCATAGGTTTCAATACGAAGATGAAATTTAGGAACACGTGTTCCGCCAATCAAAGAAGTTTCTCCTTTGTCTCCGGTTTTTGTATAAATTTTAAATGTCATTGAATTAATTTTTTAAAGTTTCAGTAATTTTATCCCTGAATGATTCGTCTTTTAAAGTTTTAAGTATAAAATCGTCAAGGCTTGCCTGCAACCGGATGTTTTGCAAAGATGAAAGATTATTAAAAAACAATGCAAGCTCTGTTTTATTACCTGATTTATCAGTTGTATACAAAGACTCGGTAAGCACAAAAGCTGTGGAACCACCTTTGCTGCCAAAGTGATTGAACGAATTTTTATTTTCACTATTTATCATCGGCCATTCCATTATTTCATCAAGAATATTTTGAGTGGATGAATCAAAATATTTTCTGCTGTTAATTTTTTTTGTAATGGAAGCATATTCCTTAGGTGAACCACCGATCAGCCGCTGACTCCAGATTTTTTGATACTCCATATAAAGTCGTTTCCCGTCAAATGTCTTAATAAATAAGGTATCATGCTTTAATTTTGCATGCACTTCAAAACTTTTTTTCAGATACTCATTCATATCCATCATCCCCAGTTTTTCAATGAATTGTTTATCGTCTTCATCTTTTGGTTTCTGGCAAACAAATAAAGCAGAAACAAACGGATAAAATTTCTGGTGTGTTTTAAGATTCAGAGAATCCAGAAGTGAATTGAGGTTATCAAATCCAAGCTTGTCCATCAGAAATTCTGTGTTGGCATTGGAACTGAAGCGGATCATTCCTTTTGCAATTTCTAATAGAGAAACTTTTCCGCTGTCGAGAAGATTTTTTTTGTGCAACATTTTTTTCCATTCATAATGTGCACCTCCATCCGTTCCTCCAAGATAATATTTTTCAAGTTCGAGTGTGTCAATTTTTTCATTTGGATTTATAATTCCATTTGATACTTGTCTGGCAAATTCAATGGCAACAACAGTTTTCACTGTACTTGCCAGCGGCATCACGGTATCCGAATTTTGTTCAGCAATGACAGTATCATTTCTAATCAGATAAATTGCAGATTTTTCAGGATTATTTTTTATGAAATTTAAAACCTTTTCTCCATCTTCATGAACGATAAAAGATATCCATGAAATACAAATAATGATGATCAAAATTACAATTGAAGAAATAATAAGTACCCTGTTTTTCATCAATAAAAATATTTAGGAATTCGTTTTTTTATCCATGGAATATTTCCAATTCCGATCAGCAAATTTATAAGCCACACGCGGTTTCCAAGAATACGCTGGAGATCATAATGAGATTTAAAATTATCCCACATTTTTTTATAAACCCTTTCATCGTAAGACCTCATGTTTTCTTTCGAGAAATCATTTTCTTTAAAACAATTGATAATTTTTTCAGAAGCAAATTTAGCACTTTCCATGGCTGTTTCAATTCCTTCTCCGCTGAACGGATCAATGAGTGACGCAGCATCACCGCATAACATAAAACGGTCTCCGGAAATGTTATATTTTTTAGAACCGAGTGGTAGTCCGAATCCTTTTATTTCTTCAAGTTGTTCGGCATTTTTGAAACGCTCAGCAACTTCAGGAATTGTTTTTATGATCTCTGTTAAACTTTTTTTCAGGTCAATATTTTTATTGGAAATTGTTTCGCTCAACATTCCAAACCCAACATTTGCTTCATTATATTTCAGAGGGAAAATCCAAAAATATCCCGGTAAATATCCTTTTAAGAAATAAACTTCAAGCGCATTTCCTTCCAGGCCTTTTATATTTTTAAAATATTGCCGAACTGCACCGGAGTAGTGCTTTCTGTCAACCTTAAAATTGGCAAGCTGTTTAGCAACAATCGAATGTGCGCCATCGCAACCTAAAATAATTTTAGCACGAAACACATTTCCATTTTCCAATTTCACTTCAACAAATTCTGCATTTGCCAAAACTGTTTTCACTTTTATATTCTCAAAAATCTCCGCATCGGTATTTAGTTTTGCTTTTTCAAAAAGCCAATTGTCAAAATCAATTCTTTTAATGCAATGACCTTTTCTGCCAAACGCAATTTCGAGTGATTGAAATTTCGGACTGTAAAGCTTTGCTTTTTCGATGTAAACTTTTTGTTCAAATAGTGCAAGCTCAATTTCAAGCTCCGGATCAATTTGCCTTAAAACCCTGTTTACTATTGAACTCACCGCATCTCCGCAAATTTTATCACGCGGAAACTTTTCTTTTTCGAGCAAAGCAATTTTGAGCCCACTTTTCTTTAAGGCAAGCGTAGCCATGCTGCCTGCAGGACCGGCACCAAGAATGATCACATCATAATATTTATGTTCAGAAGTCAAATATTTGAATGTTCGTTAATTGATGCAAGATTCTTTTTCTTTTTTATAAAATGAAAGAAAAATATTCAGACGTGCATCCTTTTTGTTTTTTAATCAGTCTTATGGTGTATAAAAATCAATTTTATGAGAACCAGTTTACAAAGTACATTTTTATCAATTATCCTTTTTTGCAACATTTGATCTTGCAGCTCAAACCTGGTGCATCCCCGTAGTTCAGGGCTACGGACCAACCACACCCGGAATCACCAAAGTTAAATTCCATACCCTTACAAGGGTTTCACCAACACTTGAAAATTACATTTACACCCAGACAGGAACAACCATTAATAAAGGTGGCTCAGATTCAATTGAAATTGTTTATACAATTGATGCCGGTATCTGTCCGAACATGAATATCCGTGTCTGGATTGATCTGAATCGAGATGGAATTTTTTCAGAACCTTCAGAAACAATGATCTCAAAAAATTATGATTCAACACTTGATTATAAAGGATTCATAGTTATTCCGTCAACTGCAACTCCAGGTTTAACAAGGATGCGTGTAGGAGTTAAAATGTCGTCTTATGGCGGTCATACTTTGCCAACTCCTTGTGCACTTCCAACAGATCCATTAGGATGGCACGGGGAAATTGAAGATTACGATCTTATAATTACAAATGGAGTAGGAATTGAGAACGTAAATCAGGCAGATCAAAAGCACACCTTGTATCCAAATCCAGCAAATGACTTTTTGGAATTCAATTCTTTTATTCCGGGAGTGATAAAGATATATGACATAACAGGAAAAATAATTTCACAGGTACAAATGAATCAGTCATCTTTAAAATTAGATATTTCAAATCTTTCATCCGGAGTGTATTTTGTAATTGACGGTTCTAATAATTATTATCGGTTCATTAAGCAATAATTCATTTCGACTTTAAAGAACTCATCGTTACAAGATATTTCAACAATACTTCGCGGTTATTTGAATCTATCAATTCTTTTCCGGCTTTTTTATTTGCTTTGAGAACCATTTTGGGAACTATCTTTCTCCATTTGTCTTCACTTCTCGAAGTCGGATTTTTCATAGCGTGACATTTTACACAAGCCTGCTCATAAATAAGTTTGCCTTTATATAAATCTTCAATTGTTAAACCAGGAAATTTAGCAGTTCCACGATCAACGTCAGCCTGAACAGGTATTGATAGTTTCACCGTTCCGCAAGCAAAGATGAATGCGCTTAAAATAAATATTATTCTGATTTTCATTTGTTAAATTTTGGTTGAAATTTTTAAAATAATGAGATTGAAATAGAGGGAAAATATTTTTAAAATGATCACATCATACCGAATTTACCGGTTCTGAAATCTTCATAAGCTTCACGGATTTCTTTTTCGGTATTCATCACAAATGGTCCATGAGCAACTACCGGTTCATTAAAGGGTTTTGCATGACCGAATAGCAATACCGAATCTGTTTCAGCATAAATATAAAGCTCTTCACCGTCATCGTTAAACTCAGCCAACTGAGTAGTATTGACAATAGCTCCATTCACATTCAACTTTCCTTTTATCACATAAAAGAGAAGAGTGTTTGATTTCGGAATTCTTAAAAAAAATTCACCTGAAGAAGAAAAATTTATTAAATTTATTTGAATTGGTGTCACTGTTTCAAATGCCGCTTTTTTTGTTCCCAAACTTCCTGCAATGAGTTTTACTTTTATCTTTTCATCATTAAATAAAAGTGTTGGAATTTCTTCTGATTGAAGTCCTAGATATTTTGATTCAATCATTTTTAATGCTGAAGGAAGATTAAGCCATAACTGTAAAATTTCAAGTCTGCCACCATTCTTTTTAAAATCTTCGGATGATGTCTCGGAGTGTATCAATCCTTTGCCTGCAGTCATCCACTGAATTCCTCCTGAAGAAATAATATTTTCATGTCCGCCAGAATCTTTGTGTGAAATATCTCCATCCAAAATAAATGTTACTGTTTCAATTCCACGGTGGGGATGAGGTCCAAACGGTAAACCATTATTTTCCGATTTATAAACTTGCGGACCATGATGATTCAAAAACAAAAACGGATCGAGCATTTCTAATGATTGAGATGGTAAAGGTGATACTGTTTTCAAATCAGCAATCGGTCTGCTTTCAGCGTTGTGTATTTTTCTTATCGTACGCATAAATTTCCAACAAATAAATAGTTTGAAAGTTTTATTTAGGTATGAAAAAAATACTATTTTGATCGTATTGCATCAACAGGATTTAACCTTGATGCGCTGAGAGCAGGTATAAATCCAGAGATGACACCAACAACAACCGATACCAAAACGCCAGTGAGAATATTGCCGATGGTGAGAGAAATTGTAAAATGAATACTGTTTGTTACAATATAACTAATGCCCCAAACCATTGCTATTCCTATTGCTCCACCAAATATGCAAAGTATGATTGCTTCCACTAAAAATTCGATGAGGACAAAATAATTTTTTGCTCCGAGTGATTTTTGAATTCCAATTTGGTTCGTTCGTTCTTTAACTGAAACGAACATAATATTTGCAATTCCGAAACCGCCTACCAGCATGGCGAATCCACCGATTATCCATCCTGCCACTGACATCACGGCAAAAAATGCTTTGAGCGGTTCGGTAATTAATGTGGTTTTATTTAACGCAAAATTCTGTTCTTCCCACGGTTTTAATTTTCTAACCGAACGCATTATCCCGCGCAATTCATCTTCCATCATTTGCAGAGGAACTCCATTGGCTGCTTTCACCTGAATCTGTGCATTTGCACGATCAGAATTAATGCGGACATAATTTGCAACTGTTTGCACAGGTATCATAACAAGTTGATCAAGGCTGTTGCCAATAATGCTTTCGCCTTCCTTTGCAGTAACTCCGATAATTTTAAATTTTCTTCCTTTTATCGAAATATCTTTATCAATCGGATTCAGATTCGGAAACAATGTTTCGCCAATTCCATAGCCGATTATCGCAACGTTTGATCCGTTCTCAGATTCATTTTCAGTAAAATAGCGTCCATTGTACAAATCAAAACTTCTTACGTTTTTATAATTATTGGAAACGCCAAAAATGGTGACTCCTTCGGCTGTATTGCTTTGATATTTTATAACAACATTTCCAAGTTGAACAACCATTGCAGTTGCTCCGGCAAGTTCAGATTTGTCAGTAACAGTGCGGAGTTCCGACAACCGTACATTTGGGCGGTTCATGTATTTCCACCATTTATAATCACCTGAAAAATCCCATGGCCATTTGTCAATAAAAATCACATCTTTACCAAGTGATTCAATGCTGCCTTCAACATTTCTCTGGAGCGAATCAACCATGGTAAGCACCATGATGATGCAGAAAATTCCAATTGTGATTCCGAGCGTTGAAAGTGAAGTGCGAACTTTATTCACCCGCAATGATTCCCACGCAAATGAAAAACTTTCGAATACCTGAACAGCAATTGGAATAAAATTCTTTTTAAACACGCGTCAAATGTATAAAAAGAATTTTACTGAAACCTATAAATGAAATTATTTTATCATGCCAAGTCCGTCCTTTGCCGACTTGTCATTTGGCGCATAAAGCAAAGCTTTCTCAAATAATTGTTTTGCTTCCATTGATTTGCCAAGCTGATAATTTGTCCAGGCAAGCATGATCAATCCATCATAGTCAAAAGGATATAAACTAACAACACGCTCGAAATGTGTGTAAGCATTTTTGAAATCTTTTCGGGCGTAGTAAATATATCCCAACCTGTAATTTACAATCGAATTTTTAGAATCAATTGTCAGAATAGTTTTGTATTCAGCAATCACTTCTTCCCATTTATTAAGTGCTATCAATGGAAGCACGTATCCCATTCTGGGCTCAATTGCAAGTGGACGAAGTTCAATTGATGCTTTGTAATAAGTTGCACTTTCATCATACGATTTTGACATGTATTTGAGATAAGCGAGGCGAAGATTGCATTCATAACTTTTGTCATCATAAACAGATTGAACATTTGAAATAGCTCCCGGAATATTTCCGGCTTTTTCTAATGAGTAACTCGAGTAAAATGCTTCACGCATTTTCTCAGCTTGTGAAAATGCAGGTAAAGAAATTACCGACAAAATGATTGCTAATAATACGGTTTTCATGGTTGTTAAAATTTGTGTTTAAAAATTTATTGATTTTATTTAACAAGGTTTAATCCTTCAAGAGCTGATTTATCATTAGGTGATAAAAGTAAGACACGTTTGAAAAATATTTTTGCTTCATTCATTTTTCCAAGTTGCAAATTAGTCCATGCAAACATCAGTAAACCATCGTAATCAAAAGGATAATGTGATACCACCATGTCAAAATGTTTGTAAGCAGTCGGGTAATTTTTACGGTTGTAATAGATCAATCCGGCTTTATAATTTATTCCTGAATTAACCGGATCGATTTTTAAAATATCAACATATTGTTTGAGCACTTCATCCCATTTTCCAAGAATGGATGCAGGATAAACATAACCCATTTTTGCTTCAATGGCATTCGGATAAATTAACATTGCTTTTGCATAATAATTCATTGATTCTGCTTGCTGACCTGCCATGTAATGGAGGTAACCAAGCCTGAGATTGGTTTCATAATCACTTGCGTGATATACGTTTTTCAACTCAGAAATTGCACCGGTGTAATTTCCGGATTTTTCCTGTACATAACTTTTTTCAAAAGCAGTTTGAAGCGCGTCTTGTGCTTTCAGATTTAATCCGAAAACCAGTACTGTGTAAATTAAGATGATCTTGTTTTTCATTTTTTTGATTTTTTAGAAGATTAATTTTATTCCGGCAAGTGCCATATCGTAAGTGTAATTTTTGGAAATGTATTTTGCTGTTTTTGTTTCGTGAAGATAAATAATGTATATATTGAAATTTTTATAAATATTTAGATCACCGTTAAAGCTCAATCGGTCGTGAGTGATGTCTGGCGAGTTGTTAATAAGGTAACCGTTATGTTCAGTAAAGCTGGAGACACCTGCCAACAGATAAGTTGACGAGATTGAGAATCTCGGAGTGAAATAATATTTGAATCCTGCATATGGCAAAAGTTTTAGCGTTATACCGGCTGAATTTGTAAAGAAACCTGTCCCTGCATTTACAGATAAAAGGTTATCAGGCAATGGAAAATATTTTACATTAAGGTTTTCCTGAAACTGATTTTCATTATTCAGATTGGATACTGTTGCTGAAATTGAAAATAAAAAATCTTTTAAATTTTTACTGAGGGCAAATGATAAAATTCCGGGTATTGATGTTGTAGAACTTTTTGAAGAATCGTTGTCAGAGTAGTTCATGTAGTGAATGGCAGGTGAAAGCACCCATGAATTTTTCAGCGGAATATTTATTGTAAGATAATATTGTTGCTGGACAAGAGTTCCGTAATAAGTTATTTGTGTCAAATAGGAGTAGGCGTTGTATGCAGTGATGGTACGTCCGATACGGAAACTAAAACCCACCTGAAAATAATTTAACGGTTTATACAAAGAATCGTTGCTCGAAAATTTTATTCCATATTCGGAATGAAGTAAAAAGATATATGACGGATCTTCAGTTTTTGTTTTTTTTAATGTTTCAGAAGAAAAACTGTTTGTTATTTTTAGTGCCTGAGAATATTGTTCGGTAAAAATATAACAGTAATAAAGATATTCCTTCAGCACTTGGTATTCGCTGCTCATCGAATATGCTTTTTCAAAATGAAACAATGCTCCGCGGTATTCTTTCAATTCATAATATGCGATTCCCAAACGTAAACGCAGAAAATAAAAATCAATATTATCACTCAGCGCTTTTTTAGAGAAATCAATTAATTGATTCCAGTCTTTTTTAAGAAAAAGATCTTTTGAAATTTCTTCGGTACTTGCAATACTCATGCTGTCCTGAGCTTTCACGCCAAGAGACGCGGAAATCAAAATAATATAAATGATCAGGCGATGCATGTTGCTGTAATTGTTTCTTTATTTGAAATGATTTTAAATTCTGAAATTTTATGATTGCTGATAAATAATTCGTAATTTATTTCTTTTAAAACCGAATCGCCTGATTTTACTTTTGCCGATGAATGAATTTTTATTTCTTTCGGATTCACTGTGTCATCAATTGACAAAAAATCTGAATGGTATTCTGTTTTTAAATACATGTAAAACGGAGCAACAAAATCCTGGATGGTCCTGTTGAATCCGTTGAAAAAATCAGTTAGAGGCAATGTGTCCGTAACAATTGCATCCTGATAATATCCAAGTAAAATTTTATTTGCAGCAACATAAAAATGAAACAGCAACGATGAATGATCACCAATAAAATCAGTGAAATACTGAATGGTTCCGTTATTTATAAAATAAGCAAACGACTTTGTTTCACTGCAAAATAAATATGATTTATTTGCAGCATCAGTAAACACTTCCCAGTTTGAAATTTCTTTTTGTGAATTATTTTTTTGATATTCAAATTTCATAGTAACACCGGGGATGAAATTAAATCCTTCGGTAAGTAATTGAGTAGTTTCAACACGCGATATAATTTGATTTTCTTCAGGATATTCAAATGAATGAAAAACATTTTTGTTCTCATTTTTTGTCATGTAATAACTGATCGGATACAACATTGTTTTTGACCCGACATAAGGAGTGCTTTGCAACTGAAAATGAATATGAGGCTCTGGTGAACGACCTGAACTGCCGCATGTCGCAATGAATTCACCACGCTGAACGTAGTCACCAATTTTTTTTGTAATACTTCCTTTTTTCAAATGACTGAGTTTGCTGAAAAGAAAATCTGTATGTTTGATGATGATTGTATTTCCCCAATTATTATAAATATCAACATCACCAATTTCATTATCATTTATTCCGTCTATTACATTCCAAATTGTTCCTGATGCAGGTGCAAGAACCGGAAGATTATAACAGAAAAAATCAGTCACTTCAGTTCCGGGTAATTTAAAAGTATGTTTCATTTCATCGGTAACAACAAAATCCCAGGCATACCGCCAATCCTCTTTGTGAGTGAACTTGCCGTTAAATCCCTGGGAAATATTCCACTCTCCAAAAAACGGTGGATGCATGTGAATATATGTTTCATTTTTATATCGTTCGATCCGGTTATGAAAATAATAAAGATTTTTTTCAGGTGAAAATAGCTGATTTATTACAATGCTCAAACCATTTATTTTCACACGACTGTTCAATAACATCATAAATAGAATAATTGCAATATTGAATGGAAGTGAAAACAGCGGAAGCTGGAACGAATAAAGTAAAACAGAAAAAGTGCTGATGAGAATTGCAATTACCAGAGTCGCTATTATTACCAGTGCATACGAGCGTTTTGAAGGAATTACAAAATATCCTCCGAGTGTTATCGCTGTGAGAATAAAATTGAATCCGATGTAAGAATATAACAGTGGCGTAAATGTTCCGGCCATGTAAAAATAAAATAAATATCCGATGCTGAATCCGATAAACGAAAGTGTAAATGCAATTCGTGAATAGATAAGCAAACCAATGGCTGCAAGAAATCCGGCAAGAAAATTATACTGAAAAAATATTGCAGAAATAGATTTAAAATAAACTACAAAAAAAGACGGAAAAAGATCATTCAGTTTTTCTGATAATGAAGTCAGAAAATTTATATTCATTCCAAACCATGATGATTGTAGGGCTGACGAGGTTTCATTTTCTAGTTCGATGCGATTGAACATTCTGAAACTTAACATTACAATCCATAAACTTAAAAGAAACGGCAAGCTCATCACCGGCACTTTATATTTGAAAGAAATGTTCTGAAGTAAAACATAAATCAGAACTGTAAGGATGGATGCACAAACAAGTGAAATTGCAAATTGAATATTCCATTGATATGTTATTCCCAATGCGAGTCCAACCATCAATCCGTTGAAACTGTAAGACCCGAATTTGATGCTGTTGCGGTCAAGTCCGATCCAGTAACTGAATAAAATGGAAATAATTATTCCCAGCGCACCGCTCAAACCTGTAGTAGGATCAATGAACGTGGACAATAAGATCAGGAAAGCAAATATTTTGTTATCCGAAAAAAACAATTGCGAATAACTGTTGATATATGCTTCCAGAAAAAATCGAACCCGTTTATTTTCCATTTTTATTTTTTCTAAATAGTTACTTTTTTAAAAATTAAATTACAGTTTGAATGATGAAAGATAATCAGGCATAACTTCGTTTGAAACAATATTTTCAATCGTTTCTTTTTTGCGGATGAGATGTGTTTTACCATTCAGATCGATCATCACAACTGCAGGCCTCATCGAAATGAATTGCATCCATTGAGTCATGTTGTAAGCGCCAACGGTATGCACCACCACGTTATCATTTTTCTTCAATAGAGGAAGTGTAACGTTATCTCTCACCACATCAATATTCATGCAAAGTGGTCCATACATCACGGTGTCTTCGGTGTAGGTGCTGAACTCCTGAGCAGGGCTTATTTTATGATTGTACCAAAATGAAGTGAATAAAATATTTACTCCAAAATCCATGATGGTGGCTCGTCTTCCGTCAGACAGGCGTTTGTTAGCCAATACAGTTCCCAATAAAAATCCTGCATCATCAATCATTGCACGGCCTGTTTCAAGAATTAAAAGTGGCAGATCTTTTTCAACAAATCCTGCATTTAAAAGTGCCGTGCTGATGGCTTCCGCAAATTGCTCAAAGCCCGGTGAGGTGTCACTTCCAGGAAGATATGACCCCTTGAGAGTATTCTTTGAAGCGAATCCTCCTCCCATATCAATGTATTGAATTGTTTTTCCGAATTTCTTTTTTACACCGAGTGCAAGATCGGAAAGCTTGGCTGCGGCAACAGCATAGGCGCTTGGCGATAGCATGAAAGTTCCGATGTGACAATGCAATCCGGTGAGTTCAAGTTTATCGCCAAGAATAATTTTATTGATGGCATCCCATGCTTGTCCGTTCTCATAATTAAAACCGAAACGATCCCACATCGGGTAAATTCCGGTGTCCATATTTACACGAATAGCTACATTAGGGTGTTTTTTTAGTTCTTCTGCAAGTTCAGTCAGTCTGTATAATTCATCGAGATGGTCAATGTGAATTGGAGAATTATTTTTTATTGCGTTAATGAGATCAGCATCTGTTTTATCCGGTCCATTGAAGATAATTCTGTTTCCGGGAACTTTATTTTGCAATGCTTTTTCATATTCAAATCCTGAAACCACTTCTGCCCATGATCCTTCCTGGTGAAACACATTGCACACTGCATTGATGTAATTTGTTTTGTAACTCCACGCAAACTGAACTTTCGGATACCGTGTTTTAAAAGTTCTGGTGGCATCTTTATAAGTTTCGCGAATTGTTTTTTCAGAAATAACAAACAGCGGTGAACCATATTCGGCTATCAATGATTTCACGCCAACGCCATCAATATTTGTTACAGGTGAATATTCAGTTTTCGTCCCGAACTTATTCATCAGTCCTGAATTTATTCTCTGTATCAGCGGCCTTTCATATTGCAATCTTTTCATATTATTTCTTATTGATTTTTATTAAATTTTAGATCCGCTCATTCACTTATTACAGTTCTCCAAGCGTTGTGATTTTTTCAAATTCTTTCAGATCCACGATCATGTCGTATGAATACCGCACAAACATTTTTCCGATGTCATATCTTTCAAATGGTTTTACTTTTTCTCCGAGCGCCATTTTTACCAAAGCTTCAACATGATTTTGTCCCGCGCCAACCGCGAGATAAACCCATGCCGGAAATCTCGGATTTATTTCAATAAGAAAATATTCATCACGTTCGGTTCGTATCATTTCAAGTTCAAACCCACCGCGCCATTTATTTCCTTTCACTAATTTTTTTGTGATGTTCATGAGTTTATCATCTTCAAGAGTAATTCCTGCCCAAGCTTTTCCTTTATCGGTGATGTAAGTTTTTCGCATCGGAACAGCTCCAATTAAATTTCCTTTACCATCACCGATTGCGGTAACATTTACTTCTGTTCCGTGCGTGAATTGCTGAATGATGATCGGCAAGCCCCATTTACCGCTTATCTTGTTGAAATGCGCCATTGCCTGATCGGGCGAATACGCAACTGCTGCATCATAAAATTTTCCTTTCACCACCAGCGGATATCCGAATTCAAAAGCAAGCGAATGAATATCGGCAAGGCTGTTTATCATTTTACTTTTCGGAATTTGAATGCCGTATTTTTTTCCGAATTCAGTGAGCGACCATTTGTGTCGTTCTTCAAATTGTTCGAGTGTTGGGAGAAACGAATGAATTCCCATTTTCAAAAGTGTGTCCTGAAGTTTGATGAAGTTGAATAATTCAGCATCAAAATTCGGAATGATAAGATCAATTTTTTCTTTTCCATGAATATAATTCAATCGTGTCATCAAACTTTTTTGTCCGGCTGAAGGCAATGGGATATGGTACGTTTTATCTACCAACTCGTGCATGTAAATTCCGGGTTCGAGCGAATCGTAAGACAAACCAATGATGCACACATCAAAATCTTTCATGTCCCTGAGTGCACGGATGACAGGGATTCCCGGACCCGGACTGTCAATATTATTCAACCCGGTAACGGCAATATGAAGTTTCTTTTTACTCATTGGTATCGGTTAATTTCAGTTGCTCAATTCCTTTCATGAAATCATAAAAATCTTTTTCAATTGTTTCCGAATCGGTTTGGTACGTTTGAAGCAATTGTTTTTTTATTTCTTCTTCGGTTTTATTTTCTTTAAGCAATCTCAAAATTTCGAGCCCGATCGGATTCACCGAAAACGAATCACCGGTGGCCGGATTGAACACAAATCCGGTATCGCTTAATGCTAAATTCTTTTTTAAACTCATAAATTTATTTTATTAAAATTATTTATCGCATTGATGGACCACCACCACCCGGAGGACCTCCAGGAGGGCGCATGGATGGCGGGCCGTGATTAGGTCCGTTTGGCGGATTATTCATATTTCGTAAAATATCCTGTATCACCATGTCAAATATTTTTTCCTGTTCTGGATTGCAAAGCGCTCGCACTTTTTGAAAATGATCGAATGTTAATTTTTCAACCTGATTCTCGAGCATCATTATCCTTGAAATGTGCTGGTATGCAATAGCTGTATCACTTTTGTTATTTTTCAGATTATTGAACATCGCCTCTTTTTCTTTTCTTATTTCCTGATTTAGTTTTTGAACAGTTTCAAAATGTTCTCTCCTTAAAATATCAAATTCACTTGCCTGTTTTTCATCAAATCCAAGTTTTGTGATGATAAAAGTTTTTACATCAAACGTATCATCATTACTTGCTTTTTTATTTTCTTTCTCATAGTGAAACCAAATAAAACCAATAGTTATCAGGTTTAATATTACCAATGCTATAAACAGATTGCTCAGTAATTTCTGCTTGTTCGGTTTTGTCATTTCAGTATTGATCAAGTTCAGTATTGAAATATTCTTTTTCCATCATACTAATTCCCGACTGATAACTGACTGAATTCTTTTTTGAATGAAAATTCAGGTACGAAAAAACTGTAGCCGCGTTTAGTGAAACTGCTAAAAGAATCATGATGGCATAACGCAATACCAATTTTTTTCGGTAAACAATTGCTGACTCATCATTCACTTCTTGCATGCGCGAAATAATTTTTCCGTAAAGGAACGGATTGGCTTTTGCCTGCTCCATTCCATCAAAACTTTCAAGGGTTTTTTCTACAATATGGTTAATGTCCTTTTTCATTGTTTGATTGTTTAGAAGATTTATTTTTTTAAAACTTGCGGTTTCATTAAAAATTATTTTCATAATAGTTTTTCAATATTTCTTTCAGATTCTGCTTTGCCCTGAACATAAGCGATTCTACACTCGAAATGCTCACTTCCATAATATCCGAAATCTCTGTGTAATTCAACCCTTCCACTTTGTGAAGAGTAAAAGCTGTTCTTTGGTTTTCGGGAATTTTTGAAATGGCATAAAACAAAACTTTCGCGTGTTCTTTATTTTCTAAAATAACTCCGGGATGTTCAAAATGCGGAACATCAGTTGAAAGATTTGTGTCTTCACCGGAAAAAAGCGATTGAACAAATGCAAACCTCTTACTTCTTTTTTTTGCTTTTAAATGATCGAGAGATTTATTTACAGCAATGCGGTATATCCACGTTGAAAATTTTGAATCGCCTTTAAAATTTTCAACCGAACGATAGACATCAATAAAAACTTCCTGAGAAATATCTTCGGCATCTTCACGGTTCTGCACAAAACCGAGAACAGTGTTGAACACCTTGTTACTGTAAGTATCAACAAGCTCCTTAAAACCCGATTCGTTTTTATTTCTGAGTAATGATATGAAATCTGATTCGTCCAATATAAATACAATATTGGCGACAAATTGGAAAATAAAAAGTAAAAATTATTTTACCTAAAAGATAAATTATTTCAACGAACTCAATTCATTTCCTGCTTCATCAAAATAAATGTATTCGAGCTCTTCATTTTTGCGGAGTTCAATTTCGTAATAGGTTTTATTTTTTGATGTAGAGATTTTTGAAGCGCGTGTAATTTTACTTTTCGGATAATTCTTTTTGATCAAAGCATGAATGGATGCCAATAAAATTGGTGGTGGAACATCAATTCCGGTTTGCTGCCACACACCTTTGTTGGAAAAAACTGCGGTACAGTTTAAACTGTCGAGGGCAAACTCAGCCTGAAAATCGTCAATATTTTCGGACGACCATTTTACTTTTTTCGCTTTCGGATATTTCTGTTCAAATGCTTTGCTTACAACATCGGGCAGGGTTGAATTCTGCGTGTAAACACGAACTGAAAAAACAAAAACCAACGAGAGAATCAGGAATTTTCGCATATTCAATTATAAGATAAAACGAAGTGACAGGTTATTAATTTTATAAACTGATGTGGATTGTAAGGGTTATCAAGTATTGACAGGTCGTTGTTACTATGAGAAACATTGATTTTATCTTCTTTGTGTTTTCAATATTATTTTCTTTTATGTTAAATTTGTTTCGTATGAAAAATATTTCAACCGTTAAAGAATACATCGCTTTACAACCTGCTAAAGTTAGAACTACTTTAGAGCAACTTCGTCAAACCATTAGAAAAGCAGCACCTGAAGCGGAGGAGGTGATCAGCTACCAGATGCCTGGTTTCAAATTTTACGGGATGCTGGTGTGGTACGCGGTAACCAAAAATCATTATGGACTTTACCCGATGGCAAATGCCATTCGTGTTTTTAAAGATAAACTCAAAGAGTATGAATTAAGCAAGGGAACCATCAGATTTCCGATTGACAAACCATTGCCGGTAAAACTCATTACAGAAATTGTTAAGTTCAGGGTGAAAGAAAATCTTGAAAAAAAATTATTGAAAGAGGTTTTGAAAAAAAGTAAGAAATAAAATAGTTAGCAGATTTTATTTTATTCTTTTTCAATCAAACACTACGTTTGAATATGGATTCAGAAAATAAAGATGAATTGAAGGAACCGGAATTCCCTTACCGTAGTATAAGGAAAGCAACTTTTGAAAGTTTGGAAGAAGAGAACCGTTTATATTCTTTAAAGCTTTCACCATTTGAACGTTTAATATATATGCATGAATTAACGCTGAATACTTATGGTGCACATACCGCATTTATTAAGGAAATAGATTTAGTTATTTACAAAAGGTAATGGATGTTTTTTACGAGCCATATAGAAAAATGCTCATGGAAAATATTAAACCCATTATTGCAACTTTACCATTTGATTTTATCCAAAATTTCAAACAACAGAACTAAGGATAAATTAGATGTTGAAGAATTGCGGAAAATTCAGAACATGAAGAAATAATGTAACTGCAACTATTTAAGACATTTTCAACCGCTATTCAGGAATCCGGTACACCATCGAATTAATATTCACTCCGGCACCAACAGAAGCGAGAACAATATTGCTTCCTTTTTTCATTACATGATTTTCGAGTTTACCTTTACTGAAAAGATCATACAAAGTAGGCAGTGTTGCAACTGAACTGTTGCCAAGCCATGAGATGGTCATTGGCATAATGTCTTCGGTGATCTTTTTAATACCATATTCTTCAAACAGGCGTTTTAAAATAGCTTCAACCATTTTTTTATTTGCCTGATGAATTAAAAGTTTATCAATCTGATCGAATGCAACACCGGAACTTACAATGCTTTCTTTTATCACTTGCGGAACAACTTTGAGCGCATGTTCATAAAGTGCACGCCCCTGCATTTTCAGAAATAAATTATTCACCGCATAATCAGGATTGTTGGATTTACCCATCTTTAAAACATAAGCATGTTCGGCAGAATAGGTATGTGAGCAATGAGAAAGAATTCCTACCGGTGTTTCACTTTGATATGATTCAAGAATAACCGCACCTGCGCCATCACCGTAAATCATGCTGTCGCGGTCGTGCGGGTCAGCTATGCGCGAAAGTGTTTCGGCACCAATCACAAGAATTTTTTTTGCTGCTCCTGAACGAATATAGAAATCAGATTGTATCAAAGCTTGCAACCAACCGGCACATCCAAATGGAAGATCATAAGCAACTGCATCAGGATTTTTTATTTTGAGCTGATGCTTAACGCGTGAAGAAAGTGCCGGAACAAATTCGCTTCTTCGGTTATCTTCTTTTATGTCACCAAAATTATGTGCAACAATAATGTAGTCGAGTGTTTCACCATCAGTATTTGAAGAATCAAGCGCATCTTTTGCAGCTAAATATGCAATGTCGGAAGTTACCTGATCAGCGGTAACATATCTTCTTTCAAAAATACCTGTAATATCGCTGAACTTGGTGATGATCTCATCATTTTGCTTTTCAAGTTTGTTTCCATCAGCATCGAAGAAAGTATTTTGGATAAAATCTTCGTTGGAAATTCTTCGTGTGGGAATGTAACTGCCGCTTCCGGTAATTACAGAATAATATTCTTTACTCATTCTTAATTTAAGTGTGCCAAAAATAATTAATTTACCGTATTTTAATAATATTACATTTGAAAAAATATTTTGATGCGAAAGGTTTTACATATTTTATACCAGCCCTATAAATGGTTATTTTTTCTTCCTTTCTTATTTCTCAACACACTTTTTTTTGGAACGATCGCAGTTTTAGTTTCAATCTTTATTAATCAAAAGGCAGGCAGTTACTGGGGTGGTGCGGTTTGGGCAAGATTGAATTCGTATTTAACTCCAATGCTGGTTACCGTTTACGGAAGAGAAAATATTGATAAAAATACTTCGTATGTCATCATTCCAAATCATCAAAGTTTGTATGATATTTTTGTTATTTATGGCTGGCTGGGTATAGATATAAAATGGGTGATGAAAAAAGAATTGCGTAAAATACCGGGACTTGGGATTGGAAGCGAAAAAGTCGGACATATTTTTATTGACCGTTCCAATAATAAAGTGGCGCTTGAAAGTTTGAAAAAAGTAAAACAGAATTTAGTGAATGGTTCATCAGTTGTAATTTTTGCTGAAGGCACAAGAAGTATAAACGGAGAACTTGGAACATTTAAACGTGGTGCTTTTAAAATGGCATTTGACGCGGATCTGCCAATACTTCCAATAACAGTTATTGGCACTAAAAATATTTTACCTTCCAATACATTTGATATTTTTCCGGGAACGGCAAAACTTTTTATTCATAAACCAATTGATATAAAAAATTATTCTGAAAGTGAAATGAATAAATTGATGACAGATGTGCGAGAAATTATTTCTGCTCCGTTAAATCATCAAAGTTGAGAAATCATTTCTAACCAAAATCATAACTGCCATTTAATTTCTATCAATCCTTTTTCTTTTAAATAATTGTTTGTTTTTGAAAAATGTTTGCATCCGAAAAATCCGTTGTATGCCGAGAATGGCGAAGGATGAGCTGCTTTCAATATCAAATGTCTTTTTGTGTCTATCAATG
>Ga0207056_1043_pt1 | contig 24006 bp, 23 predicted proteins | sample Alteio_BWMinCont_58_FD_153289 | JGI IMG/M metagenome (GOLD analysis project Ga0207056, IMG submission 153289) | Enriched cells from forest soil in Barre Woods Harvard Forest LTER site, Petersham, Massachusetts, United States -... | ecosystem: Environmental > Terrestrial > Soil > Temperate forest >... | reverse complement strand
AACTGTCCACATATTGTCATGAGCCCTGTAAGGGCGACTCTCTCTACACTCCATCGCCCACAATTGTTGGCGAAGTCTGCTACAAATAAAAGCCTCGTCTCACATGAGATGGCTGTACATCATTATAGTTCTCGAACTGTTGCGCACGAGCTATTTGTTCGTCATTTGTGGTGTCGGGAAGTTGTGCATTAGGTTTAAATACACATCCTGGATGGATTAATCCAAAACAATTTTTCACTATAAACGCCAGGGCTACAAGAGGTGTAATAATAAATACTAAAACAGTGTCTAATACTTCCAAATAGCGATTTTCCCACTTACCCCCGACCTTTTTGTAGTAACAATTTGCCATTGGGGCTGTAATGAAAGGAAGAGCACCAAAAAGAATACACTTAAAAATATTTACTAAACATTTTCCTCTTCCTTCAAAGGAACTAAAACGGCTTATGCTTTCTTTGTTTTTACTCCGATTAAAAATACTCTTAACCCCATAAGAACACATAGGTAATTTCTGGCATAAATAGATGCTAATATCTGTCATTTTAGTTTCCTCGCATAAACAAAATAAATTAATATTAAATAAAATTATAGCAAATCTAAATATGTAAAGCAAGTGAATAGTTATTATTATAAATTTTTCTTGTTATAAATTTTCATTTTCATAGAGAATACGTCTAACTTTACAACTGGTACTCTATGGGCAAAGAACCTCTTGGACTCTACATTTTTCGCTTTTTGTTGATCTGCGGCATTTTCCTTTTGCTAGGTCTTCTCTATTGGTCATCCACTTCATTAGAACAAGATGTCAAAAAAGTGATAAGCGATCAACAAGATCTGAAAAAAGAGATCGAAACCCTGCATCAGTCATTGCACTCCTCCCCAACGCGCACAGCAAATCCTCTTCGGGTTTCCTCAGAACGATCCATACAACGTCCGCATATTGATCCAAATCTTCCGAACATACTCCAAGAAGATCCCTTCTTTTCCACAACATTGCCAAAACTGTTAGGGGAGGGTTTTAGGCCCCATGGGACATTCCAGAGGGATCAATTGGGTAGGCCAGATAACCTGCACCCTTTTACTAACTGGAGCCATATTGCTGCTTGGAATTCGATGTGCACGGTTTCTGTTGCACGTTCTCTGTTTGGAAAATATGAATCGTATGCCCCAAACATGGCAATAAAGGTTGAAGAACGAAAAAATGAGAAAACGGGAGAAGTAGAGTTTTGGGTTCATTTGCGAAAAGGGGTGTTTTGGCAGCCACTAAAACAGTCTTTTTTTCCAGAAGGGATTGTGTTAGCAAAGCAGTTCCTTGAAAAGCAGCCTGTGACAGCAGAGGACTTTAAATTCTATTTTGATGCTGTCATGAACCCATATGTGCAGGAAGCCGGCGCCATAGCATTGCGAACCTATCTCAGCGATATCGCAGAGATAAAAGTATTGGATCCCCTGACATTTATTGTGCGGTGGAAAAGCTTGGAAGTCAAAGAACCTGACGGCACTATTTCATACAAACCAAAATACATTGCAAAGCTTTGGACGGGGGCTTTAAGGCCTCTTGCTTCATTCGTGTATAAGTATTTTTCCGATGGGGCAAAAGTGGTTGAGGATGACTCAAATCCTGAAACCTATCGCACGAATTCTGTATGGGCACAAAATTTCAACCAACATTGGGCAAAGAATGTGATCGTCAGTTGTGGTCCATGGATATTTGATGGAATGACAGATAGGCAAATACACTTTAAGCGCAATCCAGCGCACTTTTTTCCTTACGACGCCCTTGCTGAAGCCACAGAAGTACATTTCAAAGATACCCTAGAGGCAATCTGGGAGGACTTTAAAATAGGAAAAACAGACACCTATGAACTTCGGCCTGATGAGTTGTTAGAGCTATCCAATTTTCTGCAGAGTCCACAATATCAAGCTCAAGTAAAATCAGGAAAGGCAATCAAGCGTTTGGATTATGTTGCGAGGGTCTATGCATACATTGGCTGGAACAGTGCTAAGCCTTATTTTTCAAGTAAAAAGGTGCGTCAGGCGATGACAATGGCCATAGACAGATCTCGAATCATACGTCAAAATCTAAATGGGATGGGTATTGAGACTAATGGAACTTTTTATCGATATTCAAATGCTTACGATACCTCTCTGAAGCCATGGCCATACGATGTGCAGCAAGCGAAACGGCTTCTTGAGGATGAGGGTTGGTATGATTCGGATAATGATGGAATCATTGATAAGCAAATCAATGAAAAAAAGGTGCCTTTCAGTTTCTCTTTGACCTACTATGTCAAGACGCCAACGACGAAAGCCATTTGTGAATATATTGCAACGGCTTTGAAGGATTTGGGAATCAATTGTCATCTGAATGGCGTAGACATAGCAGATCTTTCGGCCGCTTTTGAGGACAAAAGCTTTGATGGATTAAGCCTTGCATGGTCTTTGGGGACTCCTCCCGAAGATCCTAAGCAGGTATGGTATTCCGCAGGAGCACGTGAAAAGGGGTCTTCAAATGCCGTTGGTTTTGCCAATAAAGAAGCAGATGCCATCATTGATGCGTTGCAATATGAAACAAATCCCGAAAAGAGAGTGGCCTTGTATCATCGTTTCGATGCTATTATTCACGAGGAAGCCCCGTACACATTCTTGTATACGCCTAAGGTGGCACTATTGTATCGAGAATATGTGAAGAACGTATTTTTACCTGTTGAGCGCAAGGATTTAATTCCCGGAGCGGACGTCTCAGAGCCCGACAATAGCATATTTTCGCTCGACTAAGAGGCTAATCCAGAGATTTTACCACAGAGATCACAGAGAGACCACGAAGGAAGAGGAGAAGTAATAGGATATGTAGGCGTACGCATCAGGCTAGCAAAAAAACTTCATGGTAAAAAATTAAACGCAAAGGCGCAAAGACACACAAGCCGCAAAGAAAACAGGAAAGATTTATTTTCTAATTTGTATTAAAAAATATCTTCTTCTTTTTTCTTTGCGGCTTCGTGTCTTTGCGCCTTTGCGTTTAATTTTTTTACTATGAAGTTTTCTTGCTTAGCCTAATCTAACATGTGGTAAAATCTCTTTTTAGCGTTTTCTCTTTCTCAAAAAAAGATTTCCCATATAATGACGTTAACCACAGGGGAAATCTATGCCAGTAGACTTAGATGCTCAAGCTGAGATGCTTGTAGCTAAAATCAAGCACTATTTGATCACTACTATGGGAAGGGTTTCCGATGAAGCTTCCCCTGAGGAATTCTTTCGTGCACTTTCTTTTGCCTTGCGCGAAGAGATCATGATCAACTGGCTAGCTATCTCTCGAACACAGCAAAAACTGGATGTTCGTAGTATCTATTATCTATCTATGGAATACCTGCCAGGTCGCTTGTTAACGAATAACATTACAAATCTTGCCTCCAACGACCTGATTAGTTTAGTTTTACAAAAGCTGAATCGAAGCTATGCAGACATTATTTGCAGAGAACCCGATCCTGGTTTAGGCAATGGGGGTCTTGGACGGCTGGCCTCTTGCCTATTAGATTCCCTTGCGACACACAATTATCCTGCTCAGGCTTATGGATTGCGTTATCAGTACGGAACTTTCGAACAGCAAATCTGGGACGGAGTGCAGATAGAAGCTCCGGATCGTTGGCTTTTGAATGAAAATCCCTGGGAATTCAGACGAGATACCCGTAGAGAAATTGTAAAATACTGCGGTGACACCAAGGCTGAGGTGAATATCCATGGAGATGAGATACTTCTTCTGAGCAATTTTGAAGAAGTTTCGGCATTAGCTTATGACATTCCGATCGTTGGATATAACGAACACCATGATAATAAGTTCTCTGTTGTCACTCTGAGGCTGTGGTCTACAAAGGAGTCACCACGCAACTTTCAACTGCAGCGTTACAATGCAGGAAGTTTGGGGCAAGCCGCTGAGAACACCTCTCTAACGGATGTGTTGTATCCCAGTGATCAGCACGACACAGGAAAAAGAATCCGTCTTAAGCAAGAATTTTTGCTAGTATCCGCTTCCATACAAGATATCATCCGACATTATCTTGTCGGCCATGACAACTTTCGTTTATTTTCAGATAAAGTCCGCATTCAAATCAATGACACCCATGCTGCTTTGCTCATCCCTGAATTGATACGTCTTCTTACTAAAGACTACGATTTACCTTGGAAAACAGCTGTTGAGATCACGCAAGCATGTACAAGCTATACGAATCACACGATATTGAAAGAGGCATTAGAGGAGTGGGACGTTCCGCTGCTCCATTATTTACTGCCACGACAGTTACAGATCGTTCAAAGATTGAATCAAGATTTTTGCAATTCTGTCAGAAACCGGTTTCCTAATGATGAAGATCGCGTACGCAGTTTATCAATTATAGAAAATGGCAAAGTGCGAATGGCAAATCTATCCATTATTGGTTCACACGCTGTTAACGGGGTCGCTCAGCTGCATACTGAAATTTTAAAGAACTCAGTTTTTAAAGATTTTAATGAGATGTATCCCGATAAAATTATCAATGTCACTAATGGAATCACTCCAAGACGATGGCTTTTGCACTGCAATCCCGATCTGGCGCGCTTTATCACTAGAAGAATTGGGGACTCCTGGATTACCGACTTTTCTCATATTCAAGAATTGGCCCAATTTGCTGGCGATGCGGTGACTCAGGAAGAATTCCTGCAGATTAAAAAGAAGAATAAGCTCCGACTCATTGATTACTTTAGTCACGAAAAATGGCGAAATGCTCGAGGTGAATACACCCTTCCATTGCCAAATATCGATACAGATTCTCTATTTGACATTCATATCAAGAGGATTCATGAGTACAAACGTCAGCTTTTGAACGTTTTGAACCTCATTATGGTCTACCATGAAATTTTGTCGGATCCCAATCATCATCGCATTAAAAGAACTGCTATCTTTGCTGGTAAGGCTGCGGCTGGATATGAAACGGCTAAAGATATCATTCAATTAATTTGCGCTGTAGGACGCAAAATTAATCGCGATCCTAATGTTCAAGGGCTCCTTAAAGTGGTTTTCGTAGAAAATTACAACGTCAGCAAAGCCGAGTTGATTATTCCAGCAGCAGAACTTTCTGAGCAGATTTCTACCGCAGGAACCGAGGCTTCCGGAACGGGAAATATGAAGCTTGCCATCAACGGTGCCCTGACGATTGGAACTGATGATGGTGCCAATATAGAAATGAGGCAAGACATTACAGATAAGTGGTGGCCATTTTCCTTTGGATGCTCTGCTGCTGAAATCGCGAAATTGCGTCAAGAGAACTCATATAAGCCGTCAAAGATTTGTGAAGAACATCCCAAAATTCGTCGAGCAGTCGATTCATTACGAGATCGGTCGTTTGCGGTATCAGATGTCGAGCATTTGGCTTTCAGTGATCTTTATCACCAATTGATGGAGATCCATTACGGGGGGCCGCCAGACCGCTATTATGTATTGAAGGACTTGCAGTCTTACTATGAGACTCAGAAGAAAGTAGAGGCGCTTTATGTCATGCCTAACGAATGGGCGGAATATGCGATACATAACATTGCAGGAATGGGCAAATTTACGACAGATTTTGCTGTTAAGAACTATTGCGATAAGATTTGGAAGATTACCCCTTGTCCTGCAGATGAAGAGATTTTAGAGCGAGTACAGCATGAGTATCGCTTAGTCGACCAATGCCGTATCTACTAACGCAAGTTGCTAGTCATGTAGTGCTTTTAAATGAGGCAGGACTTGTGCCGGCCCTCCGGGACGGTATTTTGATCTGACCTTACCCAAGCTTCGCTAACCCCTCCGGGGAGCTTCAGCCTGGGCTATTACGTGAACAGGCCCTCCGGGCTGTAGAGGGTACGCAATTTGCATGTTGATATGACTTTCAAAGGCCCAGCGCTTATCCCCGGAGGGGTTTTACATATTAGCCCTGGCTGAAGCTCCCCGGAGGGGTCAGCGAAGCCTGGGTAACCGCCAACCAACACATACCGTCCCGGAGGGCCGGCACAAGTCCTGTCCCATTTTAATCCGTCGGTGACTAGCAACTTGCGTTACTATGCTGACAAATGTTTCATTGTTGCAAAGTTGCATTGTGACAAATCTCATGATCTGTTAAAATGAGAGTACGGAGGATATAGGAATATGACAAGACTACCAATAGATACAAGAAGACGAATAAATATAAGCAAATTATTACCTAAAGGCAATATTCATGCTGTAAATGCTTATAAAAAAGGCAATAAAATTATTCTTGAGCCTATGGCAGAGATTCCAGCTGATGAATCATGGATTTATGAAAATCCAAAAGCTTTGAAATCGATTCAAAAAGGTATCAAAGAAGCCAAAGAAGGGAAACTTAAAGACCGACCATCTTACGCAAAGTTTGCAGATGACAAAATTTAATCTCAAATACACCATTTCAGCAGATAGACAACTTTCAGAACTTGAAAATTCTCCAGATAAATTCTCTGAATTTAAAGCAGTTAGAAAGGCTCTAGGATTGATGGAAACTAATCTTAGACATAAATCTCTATGTACGCACAAATACGATAGTTTAAGTGGTCAAAATGGCGAGGAAGTCTTTGAAGCATACGCTGAAAATAAGACACCAGGTGCCTATCGCATATTTTGGCACTATGGCCCATCAAAAGGTATGATTACAATACTTGCTATTACTCCTCATCCGTAATCAAATAGACTCGATGAAGAGCTCCCACCCAAAAGTGGACTTTACTTTTTCCTCCTGTTCTATTTCTGGATAGAATCCCCATTTGCGCAATAACTTTTCATATTTTCCATTATTTTTAAGCGTTCGTAACCCTTTGTTGAAGTGTTCCACCAAATCTGCTCCAGGTTTATTCTTCTTCGCTACTATTCTGAGACCAGATTCATTGAGTGGGGGTGTGGCGATCTTTAATCTTCCTGCAAATGCACCCGTTATATAAAGGTGAGCCGGCAGAAAGTCCATCAATACTCCATCAACTTGATCCCGATCGAGAGCTGATAGGGCTTGTTGAGGACTGTGATAGGTTTTAAGCATTAAAGAAGGGTACTGATTAATGTTAAACGAAAGAAATGACTCTGCAAGGATTCCTACTGTTTTTCCTTCCATTTGCTGCAAGGAGGGGATATGGCTATCTTCCTTCACAACCAAAACAGGACCTAGTGCATATAAAGAATCGGAAAATTCAAACTTTTCTCGATGCATTTGTGAAGGTCTAATTGCTGTGAGAATCGCATCATAGTCTCCTGAATTTAATTCAGATTCCAGCGTGGGAGAATGTGCAGTCCACAGCGTAATTTTTATTCCTTCTTCCCTTGCAATAGCTTCAAGTAATTCATTCGAAAAAGCATTCATGCTCGATGCTTTGTCTTGTAATTCCGGCGGATACCAACTGTAATCTTTGGCAATACTATACGAGGGGGAAGGAGCGACTCCTGCCTTAAAAAAGAGTAATGTACAAGCAATCAATAGTGCTATTATCCCAAAAATTAATATAAATATCCGATCCCACTTCAATCGAAGACGCATCATCGGATATTCCAAAAGAGACTCTGATAACCCACTCATGTATTTTTCCTAGGTTAAATGCCTATTACAATACCATTTTGTCATTATCTATGGGAATCCTAATTTTCTCTAAATAAGCTACTTATGAAAAATCAAATATTTTTTATAAACTTAATTAATTCAGTAAAAGTTAATTGTGTTATAATTAAATATAGGGAGCTAGTTGCTTTTATTGGAGCATTTTCTCATGACTATACCTGTCCCCTTTCCAGGATCTAACCCCATTTCAGCCGTTAGAGCAACTGCGCCTATTACAGAAGGCGAGGTCAAATCTAAGGAAATACCCACTATAATCTCACCCGAAAAATTGCGCGAACAAATTTCTGCACTTATGGCTGGTCCGGGGAGTTTTAATACAAAAGCATTAAAGTTGATGAGCATGCTAGAAAAATTAGCCCCAGAAGAAGTGGGTCGTTTGCAAAAATTTTGCGAAGCAAATGCTACAAAAATGAAATTCTTGAGCGAACATGGCGGCTGGAAAGAAGCTCTTCCTCATTTGCATGGAGAAGATGAGAAGAGTGTTAAGGAGATGCGCGAGGGAATGGATGCCTTTCGGAAAGAGGCCGTCGGCCATGTGATCGCCGCATCTCTTGCTGCGATGAAAGCAATGGGATTCGATCCTCCTGGTTCTTACTCTGCAACAGGAACAGCTGGTTGGAAATCAGACATTGATACCGTTTTCTTTGCCCCGAAAGGAATGCCGGAGGAATTTCAAACAGTTCAAAAGTTGATGTTTGACATGCTTTTCCAAGGTGTTTTTGGAGCATCTCCCCCTTTATCGAAAGGTCAAGCACTGCCCGGAGAACTTCTCGATACGTCAAGTTATCTGAACCAGGCAGGAGCAGCATTAGCTACAGAGAAACACATGAGGACGCCCGCAGGGAAAGCAGGGCTTGCACGATTGGAGCTTAATGCAGCTAATTTGCAGATGTTAAGGCAATGTGGAGGCCCATCAAGCCCTGAGTGGGAGGCTTATAAGGAATCTCATATTGATGAAGCAGCAACTGATGCGCTGCGTGATACACTTTTGGAGTCATTTTACGACGTTGAGCATTTTGAACGGGATGTTGCAAGGGCTGTGAATAAGCAGATAGCGATGGATGCCGGTGCTTATGCTGAGGGGATGTCAGAAAAAGAGTTGGATGAGGTTGTAGCCAAAGCAATGAAAGAGAATCCGCACGCCAGAAAACTTGCGATGATGAGTTACAAATCATCAGGATTGATTGAACTTAGCAAGCAGATGGACATCTGCAAGGCGCAGATTGCAGTTCTACAAAAGAAATGCGATTCTACTGAAGTCGAAATGTGTCGTCCGCAGCAACGAGTAGCATGGCAAAAAGATTATGCACAATTGGAAAAACTCCATTTAAAATTGGCCAGCCTCTATTTGGCGAGGACAAGTTTTTTTGATGAGGCCTATAACACACAAGGGGCATTTACTAAGGTTTGCTTTACATTTGAAGGGCAGATCCATCAACGGGAAGTGGAGAAATTTCAGGAAACCCTTCAAGAAGCGCGAATAGATAATAAGTCGATCAATGCCCTAATCGCTCAAGGGAAAGGCTTTAAATTAGGCAGTGGACAAAGGGAAAGGGCATCAATATCACAAGAAGTTGCTTCCGCCCAAGAAAATCTTGCCATGTACAAAGGACATTATAGCCACGCAATTGAAACAGGATCTGCACACCAGAAAGCGGTTATCGCAACCTCCAAATATAGTGAAAGAACATTGCGCTCCAATCAGGAAATCCTAGCCGCAGCAATGAAAACAGACCCTAAATTAAGAGAAGATCCTAACTTTAGAAGAGTTTTAGCAGAAAATGAGAGACTCCTTTTTATAGCTTCTGAACTCGAAAAAACTAAAAGGTCAGTAGCATTAAATCATGCGACTACACAAGAATTGCTTTTCGACGCTCTCTCTCCCAATGTACCCAGAGAGAATTGGGATAGCCTGCGTGCTAGCATAAAAGAATTGGCCGATATGAGTGAGCCCGGAGGTATGTTGGGAAGGTTAAAAATGGAGGAAAGCTTGACATGGCAGGAGAAATACTTAGCATTAATCTCTCGCCTAGCCAATCAAGGATTTCTTGTCATTCGAGATGAAGAAGATGCACATGGATTTTTAGTATCCAACAATCCTGAAGTCGATGCCATTTTAAAAGCACGTGTAGGGACGCCCTCATCACTTGCAGGGCCTGAAACGGAAAAACTCCATTCTAAAAGTGAACAAATTACTCTGAAGGAACTGCAATTGGATAAAGTTCCAAAGATTTCAGCATTCAATAAGGCTTTAGAAAAAATTACTCGGATGGTTTACAATATAGCCGTACTATTTGAAGTTGTACCAATGCCACAGGCTGGTGGAGCTGCAGAAATGAGTTTGAGATATCACTGGCAAGATGCAACTCGAACTGGAGAATCTATTTAAAAGGAGTCTTGTTATGGCAGCACCTATCAATCCCGCAAAAGTACCCGCAGTTTATCATACACCACCACCACCTACTCTAGACGACTCTTCCAGGGCACTTATTTTATCTGAGCTTGTGAGTCCGCTCGATCTAAAAGCAGGAACTGCAATTAATCCAGAACGGGTAAAACCTGTGGTTGTTTATGACGGGAGTACGAGTACTATTACCTTTAATGGTCGGACTCTAGATCAAAAGCAAATTGTTGAGCAGTTAGAGAAAATCGACGAAAAATTACGTGGTTCTTGTAATGTCTTAAATCTATCCAATTGCAAAGTTGAAAGTCTTGAGTTTTTACGCTTATTTCCAAATATTACACGCTTAGACTTAACCGGTTGCTATCGTTTGCGTAGTCTGAAAGGAATAGAGGAGTGCGCAAAGCTCAATCAGTTAATTATTAAGAATTGCAAATCTTTAGACGATTTGGCCACATTGGCGCATACTAAACTTTTAGTACTTGGGGCAGATGGTTGCGACGGGATATCAGATATTGAAGGCATTAGGGGATTACCGCTTCGGACTGTTGATTTGAGCAATTGTCGCGGTATACGATCGCTAGGAGCTGTATTGAGCTTGGGAGATTTGAACGAACTCTACTTGAGAGCATTGCCTCGCCTTACAAACATTAATCAATTTAATGTGTTAATAAAGCTAAAAACAATCGATGTTACAGATTCGGGAGTTCCGAAGGGCGAGATTGTGGCATTTTCAGAATTGCTCTCAAAACGCCATCATGAATAGAAAAGAAACCAAATGATGGTTCTTTCAGGATCAAAAGATACAAGTCAGAACAGCCGACAATATATTGAGGATCATGTCGAGGATATCCTCGTAATGATCGACAAGAGCTCTAAAAAGCATCGCATCATCGAAAGCAATACATGCTAATCTTTCATTGAAGAAAAAACCTTTCTACACTAAAATATTTTGAACACTATTACAGTAAACCTTATGGGGATGAAAAAATGAAATGAGAAATGCAAATGCAGCTGTCATCATAGTGGTGATCATTTCGTTGATTTCAACGAAATGATCCACAATAGCAAGAAGGCCCATCTGATGCAAGCAATAATTTGTATATAAACAACCGACAGCATATTGAGAACCATTTCGTTGAAATCAACTAAATGCTCGATGTTAGCTCTGGAGGGCATCATCCTATGTTTGATGTGACCATCGCGCTAAGATAATAATTCCGCCCTCAAGTCTGTCTAACTGAAGAAGGATTTACTGTTCCAAAAGGTAGAGGTAAGGGAACAACTTATGAGCGGCGCACATAAAATACGTGCGCGCACGTAAAATACGTGCGCGCCCGTATTTTTATAAACGCGCCCGTAAAATGCATGGATCGTCTTGGTTTACAGCACTGATTTTGACATTTGAGACGACAATCTTTACCATTTTAACTAAGCACATCGTGTTATGAATTGGAATGATTTAGCGATTATATCTCAAATTGCCTTTACAGCATGGTTTGCCTTGACCCATTGGATCCCATTGCACCCGTTAAACAATCTAAATGAAGAAGCCTTTCCAAAAGAGCGGATCACCAATCTTATCTTACATCTCTTTCAACTTGCCTCCATCGTAGGCTTAATGTTTCACTTCATCTGGTTAATGTGGGTAGGGGTCATATTCTGGACTCTTTCATTTATCGGACATATTGTTTCTTGGTGGCTTCCTTATTTCTTTGGATGGCCAAAGGGATTTTTAGAAAATGCCGAAGTGGACAATGCAAAAACATATTACTTTTTACCACCACGAAAAAATCATCCAATTCCTGATTTAAATCATTGTATCATTGGCATCCTAGCTTTATCTACAATGGTCACATGTTGGATGGCTATACTGCAGGACACAATGTAAAAACTCCCCCACCGCTGATATTTTTCTTGAATCATATTTCCCCTCATAGATATTTTAATCCCCTGGAGACATGCATGCAGATAAAAACTTATAAGACCCATTCAATAACAACAAAAGACTCAATATTTAAAATAATTGATGCTTATGTACCGCGATTAAAAGAACAGTCCATTTTCGTCGTTACCTCGAAAATCGTTAGTCTTTGCGAAGGAAGTGTAGTTAAAAAACAAGACGTAAATTCAAAAGAAACCCTGATTCAGCAGTCGGCCGATGCCTACTTAGATTATAAGTCACCAACTCCCCACTCTATTCGATTAACAATCAAAAATAACATCCTGATCCCTTCCGCAGGTATTGACGAATCAAACGGAAATGGAGCATACATTTTGTATCCAAAAAATATCCAACAATCCGCAGTTTCTATCTGGGAGTATGTTCGCAAACGAGACAACATTCAAGAATTAGGCGTTTTGATTACAGATAGTCATACCACTCCAATGCGCCGCGGGGTTATGGGAATTGGCTTGGGTTGGTGCGGATTCAAACCTCTATACAATTACATAGGAAAACCTGATTGTTTCGGTAGCCCCTTACGTTTCACTATGGTCAACATTCTGGATTCATTGGCAGCAGCAGCGGTTTTGTGCATGGGAGAAGGAAATGAGCAAACCCCTTTTGCAGTGGTCACTAGTGCTCCTAAAATTGAGTTTCAGTCCATTTCTCCAACAGACAAAGAAGTCCAGGAGCTATCAATTCCTATGGAAGAAGATTTATATGCACCGCTCTTGAAAAATGCCAAGTGGGTTGTTAAGAAATAAGCAACAAGGAGGTTTTATGAATAAATTCAAAGAGCATCCTGCTGATGAAGAAAATCTTGGCTTTCTCTTATGGCAAGTCAGCACCCTATAGAGTCGATCCACTTCTGCTGCTTTAAAGCCAATCGGCCTTACACATCCGCAGTTTATCATTCTTGCAACCATAGATTGGTTGAAAGACAAAGGAGCAAGTCAAGAGGAGATTTGTAGACGAACTGTGCTAGATCCTAAAACGACCTCACATCTGCTACGCAGCCTTCAAGTAAAAGGGCTGACTGAGGCTTCGGACATCACTGATGAAAGAAGCCCATGTCCTTTGCTCACAGCCGCTGGAAGAGAGATGTTGGCGAAAGCCTTGCCAGTGGTACAAAGCGCCGATGCAGCCTTTTTTGCATCCATTAACTTAAAAAATTCAAAAATGGTCACTACGTTGCAAATGCTTGCGCGTGCCCAAACCTGAAAAATTTATCTTGAGGAGTCGCCCTTACACGGCTCATATTAGCGTGTGGACCATTCCCAGGCCTTCATTGCCCTTTCAGGGCATCCTCAGCCAGAGCGAGTGCGGCTCTTATTGCTGAAATCAAAAGACTTAAAGAGCATATTTCGTACGATCAATCACCTGATATGAAATTAACGCCTGAAGACATGGATTTCGATTTAGCGCGTAAATTATTCTCTGCATTGAACAAACCTTTCACCAGGGCAACTGCTAAAACTCTGGAATTGCTTATCGACTATCAAGAAAGCCAATATCCTACAAGAGGGGGTCTTCTTCTTTTTGGAAAAGATCGCGATCAATTGTTTCCTGATCCATTTGTTCGATTAGCTCGATTCGAAGGCATTACTAAAACAGGCGTCATTGATCAGGCAGAAATGAAAAGCCCTCTTCTAACTATTGTTGATGAGGTTCTTGCCTTTATTCAACGTAATACTTCTTAAGGAGCAAAAATTCAGACTGCTCGTAGAGAAGACATTCCCGAATATCCTCCTGCAGCAGTACGAGAAGCTGTTATTAATTCAATTCTACATGCAGATTATTCGACTAGAAGATCCCCCATTCAGATAGCCATTTTTGATGACCGGTTAGAGATCACAAATCCAGGCCCTTTACCGTTTGGGTTAAGCTTAGAAACCGCTTTATCTGGTGTTTCACAGCTCCGAAATAAGGTATTAGGCAGGGTATTTCGAGAATTGCAATTGATTGAGCAATGGGGGTCGGGTCTTAACAGAATCATTGATATTTGCAAGCAGCAACACATTAAACCTCCGAAATTTGAGGAATTAGATCATTTTTTCCGGGTCACTCTCTATCCTAAAACAGTGAATATTGCTCCAGTCTTCCCTTGGCATATTCCAATTATTGAGCATATCCAGAAAAAAGGCAAAATTTCCGCTATGGAAGCCGAAAAGCTTTGGATAGTAACTCGCAGAACAGCCACCACTCGTTTGAAAAAAATGTGTCAGGAGGGATTGCTTGTCGAGCTCTCTACAGGCTCTTTCGATCCATATAAAACCTTCATCTTAGCTGAACCTGGAAATCAACCTAGAAGAACCTAGATATCCAAGCTTTCTAGGTTCGTTTTCTTAATTTATTTTTAAGAATTATGAAAATATTGGGTGAAAAAGTCCATCCCCAAAATCCTTGATCGTAGTTTCTAGTTGGCCACCGCTTTCTTTTTTGCTAGGCAGCAACACCAGGATTAATCTTCTTCTCGGTATCCTGGTTCGCTAATAAGCTTTTCAATCAAAATATGGATGGTTGTTGATGGATTACAATCTGCGGGTGATTGGTCTGATTTCAATAGCTTTGAAGCGCGCTTTAGAGCCACCGATCGCAGAGATTTAATTTCCTTATATAAATCGAGAGCCTTTTCATATTTTTCATTTCGATGCATTGACAGTATTTTACAAAGCTGGTCTCGATGTGTAGCTGCCCACAAATCTTGGTAATGCAGCAAAAACCACAATTCGAACGCATCATTAGAGTAAGCAACATGGATATTATTGATTTTGGCAAGCTCTAAGGCCCTATTGAAATGGGCTTTGTCTACTTTGTTTAAGGGATTAGCATCACGATCTAGAACTACCCAAGCTTCATCTATTTCTTGATCAAATTCGCCTGCTTGTATTCTTACATCTCTTTCTTCAATCGTTTTTTTGACCAGACTAACTTTATGGTCTGATTTGTCTAATGCCATGACAAGAGGTCCTGTAGAACTCCTATAGTGACCAAAATAAATTGCCTCGGTTTTTCCCTCGGTGCAAATCAAATAGCGCTTCCGAACGGAAACAGTATGCTTTTTGCGCTTTCTTTCTTCTCGAAGATGCCAAGGCTCTATTTTTTGTTTTCGTTTAGGCATTTCGAATTTATCCCATTAAGACCAAATGACAGGAACTGCACCGAAGCGTCCTTGACGATAGTTTTTTTCAAATTCGCATTCACTTCTCATATTATATTCTAAAAGTGAGCGTAGAACAGTTTCTTCTTGCGCATTTTTATCTGTGAACCAAATTTGATCCTGTCTTAGGCCTACCTGATTCGAAAGTAGATAGGTTTCATGACTACAGAAAATTAATTGTGCTCCTTTGGGATTAGTCTCATGATTTTGAAATAGGGAAATGATTTCTCTGCTCATAAAGGGATGAATGCTAGATCCAAGTTCATCTAGTACAAAAATTCCCCCCACATCCAAAATCTGAACCATTAAGGTCATGAGAACAAACAAGCGCCGCGTTCCAAATGATTCTTGATTGTTGAAATCAAATTCGATATGACGATTCTTTTCCGAAGATCCGTACATTTTATGAAGGGTAACAGCTCGAAATAGATCGTTTGGTTGATTGAAAAGAGACTTTAGCTCATGAGGGATGATTTTCAAATGAGCTTCAGTAAACGGTTCACGAATCACTTTGAGATCTTGAATGCTTAAATCCAATTTTTTTAATAATTTTAATACTTTAAGAGCTTGCTCAGGATTTTCATGATATTGTTGCAGAGCATATCCCATCGGGTCTGCAGAACCGCCATCGAATATCATAAAATTAGGACGATTTACTAGTTTTACGACTTGTGAAGAAATGGGATCAGCAAATTGAGCAAAGACAGTTAAAGCCAAGGCTGTGGGCCTTACATTGTTAATTAAATGGCCGACGCTGTTTTTTACACTATCATCTACTTCAGGAAACTCTTGACCTTTTCTAAGAAAAATCATTCGCCGCCGACGGTTTTTCTTAACTTTTGTGGTTGTTTCTAACCACTCACTCACAACTTTTTCTGAGTTGATTTCAAATCCATATCGGTATTCTGTCTTGGTTTCAGGGTCCCAAAGAACGATTTGGAAAAATGAAGGCTCATTGCTGCTTTCAGCATTTAAAAGAAATGGTTGCAGAAAAGGAAATTTGGTCGTGGGTTGATTAAGATAGTCGGAGTTAAGCATCGCCCATTGCATATAGGCAAGAGCTTTAATAAGGTTGCTTTTACCGCTGGCATTATGTCCAAAAATTCCAATAGCAGGAAGAAGATGTACTTTAAATTCGGTTGAGATAAGACCTTCTTTACCAGTTTTGAGGGCTTCTGCCTCAAGCGAAAGAGTCGCTAGCTCTTTGAAGGATCGGAAGTTTTTAGTAGAAAATTCAATAATCATAACTAAATTCTGCCTAAAAATTGGATTATTTTCAAGAAAAACACGAAAAATCCTCCTAAATCATCAAAATATTATATCTTTACCCTGCATTTTTACCTGGTTTTTTGCAAATACATTTCAGTTTACTTAGAGGAATTCTCTCGGTAGAATGAGGGAAAATTCATGGAATTCAACGACATAAAGGATTGAAATGCCTGATAATGCAGGACATACTTGAAAAATCACGAAAATTTAAGAAATGGATAGTTGGGGTGCCACCTGATGCTGATTTATTCAAAGAATATATGAAGGAAATTAGCAGAGATTCATTTCTGCAATCGTTACCAGGAAAAATTATTCGTTATTCTGTTTTCGGTGCAGTTGAAATAGCTGCTGGTTGTTATTTATCACCTATGGAAGCTACCATTTCAGGGTTTTCAATGGGGGCATTTGATACATTTTTGCTTGATAAACTCACTACTGGATGGAGACCAAATCAATATATTAATCATGTAAAAACACTAATAAACTAGTATTTCCTTTTTTAAGGATTTTAATATAAATTTTTCTCCATTTTGTAGTTAATAAGATCTATGCCATTTCTTGTTATTGTTTGTTCGCAATTTATTATAAATCCTTGTTTCTCAAAAAAAGTTTTTGCTGTAATGCTTACTTCAGCAAAAAGGCGCTTGATTTTCCAATCGTGTGCTTTTTTGTAGATGGCATTCATAAGGGCTGATCCGACTCCGCGACCAATCCAGTCGTGGCGACAATAAAAGCAATCGATATGTCCATCTGGCTCAAATTCAGCAAAGCCTACTATGAGTTCATCTACAGTGGCAACATAAGGCTTAGTTCTTTCAAACTTTTTAATCCATTTATTTCCATCCAAACTCGTTTCTGGAGCCCAGACGTTAACTTGTTCTAGGTTATAGTGTTGGATGTTAACTTTGTGAATAGTATTATAATAAATATTAGCTAAAGCTTGAGCATCCCCTGAGCGGTATTCTCTTACTTGTACTTTTTGTTTTTTCATTTGCTACTGCCATTTAGGGAAACATTATAGAGATGGTTATTTGAAGAGTTTGCCATATTGCATGTAGGGAGTTGATCCCACTTATTAGTTCTTAATGGAGGCCATTGCCCAATTCCTGACACCCTGACATTCTTTAGTCATATTCCAAATGTAAATATCGTACCTAAGCTCTTTTTCGAAAAGTAAGCTTTTTCAAAATCGAGCTAACTATGAACCACGCCCATTTTTTTAGCGTTAGAGAGCCAAGGTTCGTCTTTGATTATCGTGGATGGTCCATGTCCTGGAAACACGATAGTATCGGGAGGTAGTGTTGCTATCTTAGCCAGGCTTTGCCACATCCGTTCCGCTTGGCTGGTGGGAAGGCTAAGAGATCCTATTAAACCTCGGTAGAAGGTATCTCCTGAAAACAATGTTTTCTCTTTTTGGCAATAAAAGCAAACGCCACCTGGCGTATGGCCTGGAGTGTGGATAACTTTAAAGGAAAAATTTCCCACTGTAAGAAGATCTCCATCTTTGATCAGATGATCGGGTGTTGTTCCTTCGAATACTGGTACAGCCATCGGCACTCCATCGCTTCCTGGTTTTTCCAGATTGCCCCTGTCTTCTTCATGCATATAGATAGGAAGTGAAAACTCTTTTTTAATTTTAGCAGCATCGACGATGTGGTCCCAATGACTATGTGTTAGCCAAATAGCTATAGGTTTAAGAGAATGTTCTTGCACAGTCTTAAGAACCATTTCGAAGCTTTTCGCTCCTGGATCAACAATGACAGCATCTGGTATATCCTTGCAGCATATTATATACATATTTGTAGCATAGGGTCCTGTTGGAAAAGAGAGAATATTCATGATGTATTCTTATGTCTATTGGGTTTGGTTTTTTCAGGACAGATGCGATGTGAAAATTTACATAGTGAAGATCTCTGGTAAATATCGAGGAGCCATCCGCCACATATCCGCCACACGCTCCATAAAACACAAAAGGTATTGCTCATTGCAATGCCTGTAAGTCCTTGAGGAAAAAGAATCTGAGTGAGAGGATTCGAACCTCCGACCCCTTGCACCCCATGCAAGTGCGCTAGCCAAGCTGCGCTACACTCAGATGTAGAATTATTAGATAGCGCCGAGACCTTCGAATTGGAGTTCTGATGTTCTAAAATCGCGCACGGCAATGCGAGCACACTCTTCTATGATCTTTTCAAGTGTGTCGCCTGGATTGACTTCAGCTTCAGAGATGTCCACACAGACAGTGGCTGAAAAAGCCGACCCGCCCTTCACCCCTTTAGCTTTAAAATTTGCAAACATTCCATCTTTCCTACGGGAAATGTTAATAAAACGAATTAAGTTATTCTCAGCTATGTTTTTCATATGATCGTGATTCCTTATGCGATTTTTTCTTGCGCTCTTCTAATGACAGGGGGTTTTAATCCCATTACAGTATCAACTTCAATAAGCACCTCTTCAATATCTTTCGAGGAAGGTATTTCAAACATTAAGTCACGCAACATGTTCTCGAGGATCATCCGCAAAGCTCTCGCGCCTGTTCCTGCATCCATCCCTTTCTGTGCAATGGCGAGCAGCGCTTCTTTACTAAAGTTCAATTTCACCCCTTCTATCGCAAACATCATGGTGTACTGCTTAATCAAAGCATTCTTTGGTTCTGTAAGGATTGTGACAAGGTCATCGACTTTTAACTCATTGCAGTTGGCTATGCTGTTAAATCTGCCTATAAACTCTGGGATCATTCCAAACTGTACAAAATCTTCAGGTTCTGCTTTGGAAAGAAGCAAATTCTTCTGAGTTGTGTCTATCTGCTCTTTCTCCGAAATGTTAAACCCGATCGTAGACCGTCCTAGCCGCTTCCCAATCATTTTCTCCAAATTGACAAAGGCCCCCCCAACAATAAACAAAATATTCTCGGTATTGACCTTTATGTATTCTTGATTAGGGTGCTTACGGCCCCCTTTAGGCGGGATATTTGCTATCGTTCCTTCCACAATTTTCAATAGTGCCTGCTGTACACCTTCTCCAGAGACATCTCGAGTAATTGAAACGTTTTGTGTCGTTCGATTAATCTTATCAATTTCATCAATGTAAATAATCCCAAGCTCTGCCCTTGCTACATCATTGTCGGCAGCCTGTAAGAGACGCAAAATGATATTCTCAACATCTTCTCCAACATAGCCAGCCTCCGTTAATGTCGTGGCATCAGCTATGGTGAATGGAACTTCTAAAATATGAGCTAATGTTTTAGCGATTAAAGTCTTTCCAGAACCTGTAGGGCCATATAAAAGAACGTTCGATTTGCTAAACTCGACATCATTTTGTACATTTGCCTTATCTTTGGAAAGAATGCGTTTATAATGATTATAAACCGCAACAGCTATTGTCTTTTTTGCATTATCTTGACCGACGATGTACTCGTCGAGACGATTTTTTATTTCCTGCGGCTTCAAAATTTTTAATGGCTGAACTGTTGTGTCTTTTTTCTTTTCGATGATTCCAGAGCAAAGCCGTATGCACTTATCGCAAATGTACACACTTTCAGGACCTGCAATTAATTTTTCCACAGAGTCTTCATGCCGTCCGCAGAAGGAGCAGATCACTGGGTCATTTGGTTCAAAGTTTTTTTTGCTCATGTATGCTCTCAGCTGATTTTTCTTTCTTTTTTGGAAGAACGACTTCATCGATCAAACCATAATCTTTCGCTTCTTGAGGGCTCATGTAGAAGTCTCTTTCTGAGTCCTGTGCAATTTTTTCTATCGGCTGTCCAGTACGCTCGGCCATGATGTCGTTTACGCGATGTTTGAGATAAAGCATTTCCTTAGCTTGAATAGCAACATCGGCTGATGTCCCTCCAACCCCACCATAGGGTTGGTGGATCATAATCCGACTATTCGGCAAAGCAAATCGCTTCCCTTTAGTTCCGGCTGCCAAAAGCAAAGCCCCCATAGAAGAAGCTTGTCCAATGCAGTAAGTATTGACCGTACATCCAAGCCATTGCAACGTATCAAAAATTGCCAGGCCTGCAGTAATATACCCGCCCACGGAATTAATGTAAATATGGACATCTTTTTTGGGATCTTCCATCTTAAGAAAGAGGAGCTGGGCTACAACAACGTTTGCGACATGATCAGTAATTTCTGTTCCAATGAAAACAATGCGATCTTTGAGGAGACGCGAATAGATATCCATCGAACGTTCGCCGCGTCCGGGAACATCCTCAATAACATAGGGCGTTAATGAGCCTTTAGGTCTTCTATTGTCTGTCATATACGCATCCTTGGGTTACTCAAATCTTTTCATATCTTGCATATTGAATAATATAATCGCGTGTCTTGTTCAAAAGAAACGCTTGGGCAACAAGTGTTTGAAGATCAGCAGTTGTTGCACGGGGGTCGGCTGTGCGAAAACGTTGCAGCAAACCTTGAGATTCAGCTTCTTTAAATTCTTGCTGCGTGACTTGCACGTTATGCTGCTTTGCAAACTCCATTAATAAAAAATGGAGACGGCAACTATCTTCTGCTTGTTGCTTTATTTTTGGTTTGAGAGCTTCAAGCTCTTCTTTAATCTCTTTTTCGCCTACATTCTGTTGCTGCAATTTGGCAGCAGCGTTATTGAGACGTCCAACGGCTTCATTAATGACCATAGATTCAGGGACGTCAAAGGGATAGTTTTTCAATAGCCATTCATTGACTTGTAAACGGAGTTCCTCACGCATTTCCTGCATAGAACGAGTTCTCAAATCGGAAATGACCCTCTCTCTTAGTTGTGCCATCGATGGCGCGCCCACTTTATTTGCAAATTCATCAGTTAATTCAGGAAGATTTGCTGTTCTAATTGCCTTGACAGTAATGCGGCAACGCGTTGGGATGAATGCTGGACTGTCTGCAGATGGGTCGACGAGGGTTTCTTGTTCGCTGGTTCCTTCGACACTCTCTTTGACATTCAAACCAACAATTAAATCTCTCATCCAATTGGCAATCTGACCTTCTTGTACAAGAAAACGGGCATCTTCACAGATTGTTTCCTGTGGTTCATCCAATTTGATGATGTCTAAATCTACAAAGTCTCCTTCTTGAACGGGACGATCATGGACATCTTCCCACTTTGCAAAGTAGTAACGGACGTTATTGATCACACCGTTCACATCTTCTTCAGTAATTGGAGGGGCGCTGACCTCTTTAAGAACGCAATGTTCTAAAACGGGTTTTGGCACAACAGGGGGGATTTCAAACTCAACCGAGAACTGTAACCCTTTTTCCTTGGATAATTCCGATGCGGAGATCATTCGTATATCTGAATTTCTGAGAGGATTCAAATTCAACAATCCGATTGCTTCGGCTGTTGCAGTGCGTACAAGGAAGTCTCTCCACTCTTGCTTAACCTGGCCAGGATATTGTGTGGCGATGACATTATCAGGCGCTTTTCCTTTTCGAAATCCTGGAAGAGAAATCCCCTTGTTAACAGCTTTTAAAGCTTGGAAATAGCCTGCTTGAGTAGCTTGAGGAGAAACTTGAATATTCACAGCGACTTTAGAGTGAGGTTTCTTTTCATAGTTAGCAGTAATATTATCATTTTTTACTTCTGTTTCTACTTGAGTCACGGTCACCCCCTGGATAATGCTTAGATGTTCGAACTATAAGATAGCGCGGTAATGAGGACAAGAAAAAAAGCGGGTGATGAGGCTTGAACTCACGACCCTCACGTTGGCAACGTGATGCTCTACCACTGAGCTACACCCGCAGAAATATTTAACCTTTCACAAAAAGCGGGTGATGAGGCTTGAACTCACGACCCTCACGTTGGCAACGTGATGCTCTACCACTGAGCTACACCCGCAATATTATTTAGAAAGCGGGTGATGAGGCTCGAACTCACGACATTCACCTTGGGAAGGTGACACTCTACCAACTGAGTTACACCCGCATCTAGAAGAAGCACTATAAATCTGCCGATCATTTTTTAGCAAGGGGCATTAACAGCAAACCCGACCAATTTCGCATCAACGTTTAAAAAAATTCAACGCAAAGACGCAAAAGCAAAGAACAGAGAAAATATTTATAATATGCATAAGAAAAAAGACCAGCTACCTGTTTAACTTCGTCCAAAAGGTAGTTTTTAACTACCATCTCTTTCAAATAATTCAACGCAAAGACGCAAAGGCCCGAAGACGCAAAGAATTCCATTCCATACATATTTAGAAACCCTAACATCTTATTTCTTCTTGTTTTTCTTTGCGTCTTCGGGCCTTTGCGTCTTTGCGTTGAATTATTTGAAAGAGATGGTAGTTAACGCAGAGACGGGGAGGCGCAGAGACGCAGAGGGGATTATAAGTCATTAAAGCTACCTTTGGACGAAATTAAACTAGTAACCAAAATACTTTCTTACTTTCTTTGCGGCTTCGCGTCTTTGCGTTTAATTTTTTTATCATGTTACTTGCTGCAGATTGAATACATTGCTTGTGTACCTGCTGCTTCGCAATTGAGGCCACGCAAAAATATGTAGTGCGCACCTCCATAGATTTCTGAAAAGGGACGAGGATCAACAAGACGCAAGTACTTCTCAAGAGCAGAAGCATAAATATGTGCCTGTAAATCATAATGATGGGAGTCAATGGCCTTTTTCAGATTTTCTTGAGAATAGTCCCCTTCCGATGCCCCTAGCCAGTTGCTTTTCCAATCGACCAAAAAATATTTTCCTGAACTTCGAAAAACCATATCGATAATCCCTTTAAAATATCCAGACTCTAGCTCCAATTCTTCAATAAGATCCATCCCGTGACTTGGATAAAGAAAATGAATTTCATGATAGCGCTCTTCAGGAGCAATCTCACACAGACAAAAATTTGAATTATTATGGTTTAGAGGAGTTTTTAAGGCATTAAAAACAATTTGCGCAATTTGTACAGACCATTCTGAAAAGTCTGTGAAAGCGACAAAAGGCCTTATCATTGGAATCAATTGTTCATGAGAATCCACCTTTGACACCGCTTCAAATGAAATTGTTTCCAATATTTTGTGCAATAAAATACCCGTATCACTGCCTGCTGGTAGGGTGTGTGCTGACTTGATCGGATTTAAGAAGTCATGTGGTGCATGGTGCACTTCTTGTTCAGATGAAAACAGTTTTGAGATTCCTGTGAAGGTATGGAAAAGCAATCGAGGGTTATGAGGAATAAAAGCATTTGGAGGTTCAATTAAAACAGGCGATTCCATTTCCTTTTGCAAAGTTTCTTTTACTGCACCTGACTTAAGGCAGCTGTAAGTGATACATGAACTAGGCTTTCCGTTTATAAATTCAGACAACCGTTGTTCCAATCCTCTAGTCATTCTCAAATACAGATTTTTCTGTTCATCATCAGATGCCCCTGGAAGTCTAAATCGAGCTAAAAAGAGTTCCATAGGTGATGCACAGCCAGGTGAGGGGATTTGTTCATCTGTTGGAACAATCACAGGAGCATAAACCCGGTATTTTGCCCGCGTCATCGCTACGTAAAATTGGCGCATTTTTTCAGCATCGACCTCTTCACAAAGTTTTGCATAAGATTCTGAAGAAGTTGCTACAAAATGTAGTTGAGGAGGATTCCCAAGAGCAGCCAACTGATCAGGAGCTCTAG
>Ga0207056_1042_pt1 | contig 24395 bp, 28 predicted proteins | sample Alteio_BWMinCont_58_FD_153289 | JGI IMG/M metagenome (GOLD analysis project Ga0207056, IMG submission 153289) | Enriched cells from forest soil in Barre Woods Harvard Forest LTER site, Petersham, Massachusetts, United States -... | ecosystem: Environmental > Terrestrial > Soil > Temperate forest >... | reverse complement strand
TCTCAATCAGACGAAATTTCACAAAAACTACTAGAGTTTTGTGAAAATGATAATTTTCATTGCTGTTTTTCACAAAAAGATGCTTTTTTTGTGAAAAAAGAAATTGTTCAGTTGCTTGTTTTCACAAACGTATGCTATGTTTGTGAAAAATGGAGAAACAAAAATGCGACACAGCGTTGAAATTGCAGTAAAAAATAGAATTATCGACCATGGTCGAGGGTGGTGCTTTACCCCTATGCATTTCTCCGATCTAGGTAGCGATCCCTCTATCCGAAAAGCTCTTTCTCTGCTTCAAAAACAAAACTTTATCCGAAGGCTTGCGCAAGGCATTTACGATTACCCCATAATGCATGACCTTTTAGGCATAATTCCTCCTGATTTAAATGAAGTCGCTAAAGCTATAGCAGAAAAAAACGGGGTTCAAATTCAACCTGCTGGAGCTCATGCGGCTAATTTAGTTGGTCTATCTAACCAGGTTCCTGGGCGGATTGTATTTTTAACTGAAGGTCCATCCAGGACAGTTAAAATAGAGAATCAAAAAATTGTTTTCAAAAAGACCACAAAGAAAATTATGTCTTCGGCAGGCACTAAAGAAGGTCTTTTGATTCAAGCCATGAAAAATCTAGGAAAAGATCATATTGACCAGATAACACGTGCACGAATTGCGGAATTCCTTAAAAACTCCAATGAAAAAGAAATCAGAGACAACATGAAATTTGCTCCTGCATGGATGCGAGTCATTGTTTTTGAAATTATAGGGCTCAAACCATGAAAGAGATTCATCTTTTATCTAAAAATGAACGGGGACTTTTCTTTAAAGCTGCAAGTGATATTAAGAAAATGCCTCTCGAAATTATTGAGAAAGATTATTGGGTTGTGTGGGTCTTGGAGAGGCTTTTTTCACTTGAAAAGCTAAAGCCTTATCTCACCTTCAAAGGAGGCACATCCCTTTCAAAAATATATGGATTAATTGATCGATTTTCAGAGGATATTGACCTTTCAATTGAAAGAGATTTTTTTGGCTTTGGTGCACCCCATGACCCTGAAAATGCGCCTTCCAAAAAAAAACAAAACGCTATCATCGACAATCTTTCAAAAGCATGTTCTACTTATGTGCAAACTGAAATGTTAAAGGATAATACATGAAATTAGCAGAAAAAAAAGCAATTGTGACAGGAGCTAATCGAAGCATTGGAAGAGCAATTGCTTTATTGTTTGCTAAAGAAGGAGCCGAATTAGTCATTAGCTATCGATCTGATAAGAAGGGAGCAGAAGAAGTCGTAGATTGCATTCAAAAAGCAGGTGGAAAGGCCAAAGCATTTTACGCAGACTTTTCTACTTGTGAAGACGTAGAACAATTTTACAACGAATGCATACGTGTTTTAGGACATGTAGACATCTTGATCAACAATGCAGGAGGCTATAACACGCTAGGCTTTTTTGAATTAACACCTCATGATTTTGAACAATTGTTACAAGTCACCTTAATGACGCCATTTTTCTTGTCACAGCTTGTTGCAAAAGGCATGGTGGAAAAGCAAACCAAAGGGAATATTATTAATATCTCCTCCATTTCAGGCACTCGCCCAACGATGAATCGAATCGCCCATGCCTCTGGTAAAGCTGCATTAAATATGCTCACACAAACTATGGCCTTGGAACTAGCACAACATGGAATCAGAGTAAATGCTATTGCGCCTGGATATACTCCTTACGAAGCAAGCTCCGAATTTGATCCTGCTATTAAAGATATTCCTCTTGGACGTGCAGGACTTCCAAACGATCAGTCATCTACAGCACTTTTTCTTGCAACAGAAGAATCATCGTGGATGACAGGACAAATACTGACTGTAGATGGTGGGCATTCGATAGCTCTCTCTTTAGCAAAAGATACCTAAAAATTCATGGTTTCAATACGGGTTTCTTTAATACTAACATCATAATACCTAACTCTGTGCTAATTTTCTTATAAATTTTTTAATTATATTTTAGTTGCATTTAATTTATTAACTATTTAAAATAGTGTTTAATAATAATTTAACTACAAAAGAAACTAATAGATTAAATTAACAATAAGGAATAGACATGTCATATTACACTAATACTTCACCCATTATTCAATCTTATCCAACTTATGCATTGCCCCCAGAAGGAACAACGCGGGATAATAATTTTGATTCAGTTAAAGGTGAACCCCTTCAGAATGAAATACCTAAAATGAAGTGGCACCAAAGTGCGCATCAGAAGATTGATAATATGAAAATGCAGGTGATCGATGCTCTAGGAGTAAGTCAACTTAATAAGGCGCAGACAACTTTAGATGGTTTGGGGAATGGCGTTGAAAATAGATTTGAAAAGATGTCGGATGCAATGCAGCGCAGCGTCACAAAGCAGTACAATGAAGCCATCGAAGCAATGGAAAAAAATTTTCCAAAACTTGCTAATAGTTTGAAGAGTTGGGCAGCTAATAATTCTGTATCCTATAAAGTTGCAAGTAGTTTTGCAAAACTTGCTCAGTTTTTAATCACACTACCCTTTAAATCAGCCTGCAACATTGCCAACCTTTTATATCAAACAATAAAAGCGATCTTATATGGCTTGGTCCATCCTATTGAAGGAGCTGCTAGACTAGCAAAACTCTTAATCAACATCGCTCACGCCCTAACAAAACCTGAAACATGGATTATGATGGGGGCTGGAATGATTGGCGGCGGGCTATCTCAACTAGCTTTAGGTAATGTGCTATCTCCTATAGTGATGATCCTTGGAGCTGTCTTTATGGCCGGTGGGTTAGCTGCAGGATCATTAATGGCTGCTTTAAAATTCGAAGAATCTTCTGCGCGGAAAAAAGCAGCGCTGGACTATCTTGTTGAAAATGGCAAGAAAATCCCTGAGGCTATGATGACAGGATTTTTAATGGGTCTGATGATTGGTGGTATCCAAAAAGCGATGGAGAAGCAATCTCATTTGACAAAAAAAACTTCACCCTCAGATGAGATTGCTCAAGAAAAGGTCGCCAAAAATGACAGTAGTTTTATAAAGCAAAACCATCTATCTCAAAAATCGAAAGTTGCTGCATTGGTAATGGAAAAGAAGGTATACACTGGAATCATTTCTAGCGACGGTGCAGGAAATGTTTTTCATAAAGTTATTGTGACTGCCGATGACGGTAGTTTCCTATATTGGTATTTGGAGCAAACTTCCGGGAGTGGGTATCCATGAAGCTCCTTATCAGATCAGGGGGCTCTGCCCCCTCGCCAAAGGGTCGCAGACCCTCTGGGCTCCTCGTTAGAGGATTATTTAATATATCCAAATTTCAGAACAACCTACTAAAACAAGTGTTAATATGAAGCTGATGAGCACTGTTTTTTTTGTTTTATTTTTCTTCTTATGTACATATCCGATTAATCCTACACATGCAGGTGAATTGTCTCACCATGGGGTTAAAACTAAACTCATCGGAAACTGGGATGTTCAAGCAGAAACAATACAAAGTTGGTTTCAAGAAGGCCTCGACAAGGGCGCCACCCATATGATTATTTGCTATACTCATCTAGAGCCAGATTTCAAGCCCTCACTTTATCCAATGTATATTTGCATGAGTGAAACTCTGCAAGGAAAGCTCGAGACATTATCATCAGAAGTATATCCTCAAGAGATCTATGCTTTGGATCTTGATTTTGAAAAACAGTTTGCAGAAGCCGTCACATGGCATGTAGAATCGCCTTCAGTCTACTTTCCTGTAGAAGGCGAAGAGGGTATGATCTATGTGAAGATATATCTATCCAAATATCAAATCATAACAGTTCCGATTTCATTGGATGCAGAGATCGATTTCTTAAAATTACTGATACAAGAGCAATCGGGCATTATTTTAGGAGAAAATCATTATCTGTTTAGAGAGGTTAGTTCATCCTGCGCCATGTTCGGACTAAGAGGTGGAACGTTACGACAACATAATGTTCATCATGGCGAGTTGCTTTTTCTTAAGACCTATCGTTTTGATATTCCCCTTTAACTCCTGCACCAGGATTCTTTTAAATTCTTTCCTCGTGTCCTTGGTTGAAAATTCAGTTATCTTAAATGGTTATTCCAGTCGCTTCAAATCGTATAAAATCTCCAGCAAGTCCGAATCAGGATTAGGTCCCTTTAAAACCTGCAGAATCGCTTCCTTAACTTCCTGCTTCGATGGTTTTTTATACTGCAATACAATGCTCAACATCGGCACCGACCTGTGATCCACCGCCAACTTAAATACATCTGTATGATCCAATCCAACCTCAAAAAAATACTCCACTAAATGTCCGTACTTCCGGGAAATAGCCGCTTCAAATAGTTCCTTCAGATAGTCTTCTTGATTCGGTAAAACACTAAAATCAAGCCGATTCAGAAATATTTTTACACCCTCCGCATGATCCGATATCACTGCATACAGTAGCCTCTTAGACACATCTCCATCAGCCACATAGGACTGTATTAACTCAAAAAACAGAGGATTCCGACTTTCTAAGGCAAAATCTATCCCAGTCTTGTTCCCATATAATCCTAAGGGATCCGCACCATAATCCAGTAATAACTGAAAGGCCCTCACATCATTGGAAATAATTGCTTGGTAAAGGGAAGGATAATGATTTGAATTCCTCTCATACTTTTTGTATGTTGCGATCAACTCTTCTGGTATTTCTTCTAGGGAAATTGATTTTTTCATTTGGTAGAACAAAAGAACTCGGATGAGGTCGTCGTTTTCACCAGCAAGGTTCAATGCAGACTTTGCCCTTTCATGTGTTCCGCTCCAGCCATAACTAATCCTACTTCCGGGACCTTGACCGCGAAGCCCGCCAGGCGAAGATATATATTGAAAAAACGGGGCAACTGTCTGTGTGATATTGTCTAATGGGGCACCTTGCTCCAATAACAAGGTAACCATTTCTATATCGTGGGCTTCGATTGCTGCGCTCAAAGGGGTAATTATTTGAAGAACCATATCTTTCCGCTTATCTCCCGAAAAACTTTTTACGTCAAAATAAGCAGCGTTGATATCAGCTCCTCTCTTCAACAGTTCCGAGGCCAATTCGATGCTGCCCTTTGTGACAGCTAAAATCAGTGGTGATGGCCCTCTCCTAAGATGATTATAGCTATGTTGAACAGAGAGATGATTGAAGGCTTCTCCAAGAGATTCGCTGAAAGAGTAATCACTAGTATATTGATGATACCGAAAGTGGATATCCTTAAAAGGCGCAAAAAGATGAATATAATTCGAATCATACCTAATGATTTCCAAAGCTACTTCAATCTGATTCTCTGAAATCGCGTAATGTAAAGCAGGCCATCCAAGTGGGTTATGGGAATATTCCTCGATAAGTGTGTCGATTTCATTGATTTTGTCAGGAATGTATTTTGCAAAGGTTGGTGTGGAGCAAAGCATCAAAGCTATAATAAATGCATATAAAACCGATACAGTATTACGAAACATAATGATCTCATCATTTTAAATTTACGAATAGATTTTAAGTATATCATATTTAAAAATCAATCTCAAATACATCTCAATACAAACAAATGTATGTACTCAATTAATTTTTCACAAAAACTAGTATCTTTTTGTGAAATTAATGATTTTCCTATTGCTAATTTTCACAAAAAAACGATATTTTTTGTGAAAATTAGAGCATGATCAAAATGCTCCACAGCAATGTTGACAAACATGTTAGCAATGTACAAAATGATCATTCAGTCCAAAAGTTACTCTTTGAGGAAATATGATGAAAATCCTGAATAAAGCTCTAATGACTCTGTGTATTTTCCATTCTCTATTTTTCTTAGAGTTAGAGTCATGTACTCGCCTGTTTTGGAACGACAATGGCCAAGCTAAAATTGTCGCCCGCACGATGGATTTATTTATATCAGATGAACCTCAAATGTGGACGAACCCTCGTGGAATACACCATCAAAGCAAGGTTGATGATAATGGCTTAGAATGGACCTCTTTATATGGAAATGTCTCTATATCCGCCTTTCATATGAAAGATCTCACAACTGATGGCCTAAATGAACATGGACTCGCCGTCCATGCATTAGCCTTAGTCGCAACACAATACGAAAAACGCGATGATCGTCCTGGAATACATTATGGGGAATGGCTCCAATACCTACTCGATACATGTCAAACAGTTGAAGAAGCCCTCGATGCCCATGATAATTTTCAGATTGTACCTATTGCTGTGAATGGGTTTGTATGGCCCCTTCATTTAATGATGGAAGATGCCACGGGCGATTCCGCCATCATAGAATTTGTTGAGGGGCAAATGAATGTCTATCATGATTCCCAATATCGAGTGGGAACAAATGACCCCACATATGATAAACAGTTGAAAAATCTAGCAACCTATGAAAAATTTGGAGGAACTAAACCACTCCCAACAAAAACCGACTCTGTCAGTCGTTTTGTCCTGGCCTCAGCGTATTTAAAAGAGCTGCAAGAACCCAGCAATGTCGATGAAGCTATAACTTTGACCCAACAAACCATAGCACGCGTCTTTCAAAAAGATAATGTTTCCACAAATGCTGGGATTAGCTTTATGGGTAGCGAGCTTAGAACTTCCACACTTTGGACTATCATTTCAGATTTGACTCATCGAGCCTATTACTTTTTTCCTACAGGTCAACCTGATAGCATTCATCTCAATTTTTCTGACCTCAATTTTTCTGAAGGAGCTCAAGTAGAGGAGATAAACCTTGGCAGTTTGTCGGAATTTCCGACAAACTCGATCAGGCTCCAGCTCCCCATCATCGAAAATCGCACCGAAATGCTCAGCGATAGTTTTTAAGTTTTAGATCATTAGCAGCCTCATTCATTTGCTTCACGCCCAACTTTTTGAATAATTCAATTACAACACCCTCTGGTAAAAGCCGAATCAATTGATGATGCAGCCAGGTCATAAGCGCCGCGTACAAGCATTTCCAAGACTCATTGAGCAGCAACTAAAGGCGCCCAAAGGCTCTTTTCAATTTCTCGTCGAACAGATGAAAAGCTGACAAGCCAATTAGTACGTCATCTCATTTAAAATTACACAGTATTGACGCCATAGACTGGACAAAACTGCCATAAAACTATTTTGTTTTTCCGCTTTTCCTGCTATAGTTCCGTGACCCTTGTGACATCAGTGACTCATAGGGGATTTGTGTCACAATCTAAGCTTGTGACCTGGTAATTAAAAAGAAGAAGTAAGAGAACCTAAAATGACGAAAAGTAAAAAGATTGTTTCCAAGCGACAAAGCATTGTTTCTACAGATTATGCCAAGTTCGTGACACAACTTAAGAAAAAGATACGATCCGCTCAATTCAAAGCCGCGTTAGCAGTGAATCGAGAGCTAATTCGGCTGTACTGGGATATAGGACGAGAAATCGTTGAAAGACAGGAGAAGGATGGTTGGGGTTCTGGCGTCATAGATAGGATTGCAAGGGATATTCAGAATGAATTTCCAGGGATCGAAGGGTTTTCCAAGACAAACATGGGCAGAATGAGGGCATTTTATCTGGCGTATTCAATTTCCCCACAAGCTGTGGGTAAATTAGAAGAACTGCCCATTTTCAATATCCCATGGGGGCATAATATAGCCATTTTTGAGAGAGTCAAGACTTTGGATGAGCGCCTTTGGTATGTTAATATAGTTATTCAGGAGGGATGGTCTCGCAATGCTCTAGTGGATTCTATTAAAATAAAAACTTATAAGAGGCATGGCAAAGCCATTACCAATTTCCAGGATAGACTGCCCGATCCACATTCACAATTAGCCCATGACACCTTGAAAGATCCCTATAATTTTGATTTTCTTGAGCTAACTAGAGAGCACATCGAAAAAGATCTAGAAAATGGATTGCTCAAGCACGTTGAGAAATTTCTATCTGAATTAGGTCAGGGCTTTTCATTTGTTGGGAGGCAAGTCAATTTGGTAGTAGGCAACAAAGACTTCTATATCGATCTATTATTTTACCATTTGAAGCTCAGATGTTTTGTTGTGATTGAACTCAAGGCTGTTGATTTTAAGCCTGAGTTTGCGGGTAAGATGAATTTTTATTTATCTGCTGTTGATGATCTCATGAAGCATCCTACAGATCATCCCACCATTGGTATTTTGATTTGTAAGAGCAAAGACAATTTCATTGCAGAATATGCGCTGCGAGATATTCACAAGCCTATGGGAGTAGCTGAATATGAAACAAAAATTGTTTCAACCCTTCCTAAAAAGCTAGAAGGGCAACTGCCAACAATTGATGAGATCGAAGCTGAGCTAAGTGCAATCCCCAGCCCACAGGTAAAAAGAGTCAAAAAGAAGACATAATTATAGACAACAGCTTGAAAACATAATGAGAAATGGCAAAAGCCTTTGCCGAAAGTGACTTTATAGATACGTCATTATTACCTGAATTGGCACGAGGTCATCATGAAAATATTTTATCTTGTTTCCTTATTTCTCATATTAACAGGATGCGCTTCTGACACAGATAAGAGTTTAAATAATCTCACAGACATCAAGAAAGATTTCATCAATTCGATATTTGAAAGTTGTATAGATGAGGGACCATTTCATATGGACTATCATCTAAGAACTATCATCTTTTCAGATAATGTGGTTAGTCTTCTTGGAGAAGTTATTGTTTACGCCCATCTCCCTCATGGTTGGTCAAAATTTGAAAGTAAAACGTACGTCAAAGTTGATGGTTCCTTCAAAGAAATTACATTAAATGATATCTTTCAATCTCCAGATCAAAGAGGATTTCTAAGGAGCTACTGCGAAGACTTTCTCAAGCACAAATGCTGCAGTTACTTGAATGACAAGGACCCACTCCACGATCACCTTGATCCTGACTACATAAATTTATTTGTCGTCGATCATGAATCGTTAATGATTATTTTTCAGCCCTACACGGTAGGTGGTCTCTTTGATGAACCTTTTATGGTCAAAATTCCATTTACTGAGCTAACCGGAAAGTGGCAAGTAGGCAACCCGCTTGAAAAACATCTTCCTATCACTAAAAACTTTATTGCTTCTTGGGATAAAGAAAACTGGATCAGCGATGTCCAAGAAGATCATTCAATCGCAAAATGAGCATTGCTAACCTTTTTTTATAGACTTGATAAATTGGATAATCCAATTGCAACTTTCACAAAAAAATGATATTTTTGCAAATTGTAGACCTTCTAAAGAGCGAAAGTATGGAAAAAGGGATGAAAAAAGATATTAGGTGGGAGCAGCGATTTCAAAATTTTGAACGTGCATTTATTTTTTTGAGTAAAAGCTGCAAGCTTGAGGTTTACGATGAACTTCAAAGCGCTGGCTTAGTTCAGTCATTCGAATTTACATTTGAATTGGCATGGAAGACGTTAAAAGATTATCTTCAAAATCAAGGTTTAGAAGTCCAATTTCCACGAGAGGTCATTAAGCAAGCTTTCGCAGCTAAACTAATAGAGAATGGAACACTGTGGATTGAAATGTTGGATAAAAGGAATGAGTTAACACATACCTATAACCATGAACAGGCTAAAAGAGCCGTTCAGACAATCCGCAACCACTACTTTCCACCGATTGAACAAGTTTATCACGTGATGAAAAAGCTATGTTCGGCTTAACGAATATCGACCTTCAGTTCATTGTGGATGTCATTAAGAGCTATCCTCAAATTGATGAAGCTATTATCTTCGGATCTCGGGCATTGAATACACATAAAAAAGGATCGGATATAGACATCGCCTTAAAAGGAAGGAAAATTGGATCGACAGCCTCCACCATATCCGGAATCTTAAATGAAGAATCCCATCTACCCTACTTCTGCGATGTATTAGATTACGATCTCATCGACAATGAAGACCTCAGAAATCATATCGATCGGGTAGGGCAGCAAATTTACAAAAAAACAGTATGACTTTAAGCGTGGATTCGTCACTTTAAAGCTTCTTCTCCCAGACAACCCCTTCTTATGAAGACTTGGTCAACAAAACACCCCCCTCTTTTGTAGACTTGATCTCCAAAACACCCCCCTTCTTTTGTAGACTTAATTTATAGATCTAAGTTAAATTGATGATTTACAGGGAGGGTTTATGAGACGTGACCGTACCTCATTCTTAGTTCACTGGCTGAATTCTAGCGCACGAAAACCATTAATTATTCGGGGAGCTCGTCAAGTCGGAAAAACCTGGCTTATTCGAGATCTTGCTAATTCACAGGAGCGGCAACTTATCGAGCTTAACTTTGAGAAACGACCTGACTTTGAATCCCTCTTCTCATCAAATGACCCCAAAGAGATCATCAATAATATTGTGGCCTTGAGGAGAAGCAAAATCGAGCCATCAAAATCAATTCTATTTCTAGACGAGATTCAAGCAGCTCCCCACCTATTAGAAAAACTGCGTTGGTTTGCCGAAGACATGCCAGAACTTCCTGTGATTGCTGCAGGCTCTCTGTTAGACTTCACGCTAGCCAAATATGAATTCAGTATGCCCGTTGGTAGAATAGGTTATCTATACTTAGAGCCTCTATCCTTCGAGGAGTTTTTGGATGCAGATGGACAACATGAGCTTAGAGTTTATCTGGAAAACTACGATTGGAGCCTTAATATTCCAGCAGCCATCCATTCTCAGCTAATGAAGACAATCAAAGAATACCTAATAGTAGGTGGAATGCCCGCGGCCATTTCAAGCTGGGCGACTGAAAAAGCTCCGGAGGCTGTTAACCAGATTCACTTCGATCTGCTTGCAACCTATCGCGACGACTTTGCCAAATATAGTGGACGCCTTACAATTGACCGCCTCGAAGATGTGATGAATTCAGTTCCTCGCCAACTTGGGAAGAAGTTTGTCTACAAGGATGCCAATTCCGAAGTGAGCACAGCTCCACTAAAACAGGCTCTTGACTTGCTTTCTAAGGCCAGAGTATGTCATCGAGTTGTGGCCACCTCAGCCAATGGATTACCTCTCGGTGCGGAAGCCGACGAACGGTTTTTTAAAGCGATCATGCTAGATTGTGGACTTTGTGGCGCATCGCTGGGACTTTCATTACATCACTTAAGATCGATATCTGAAATCTCGATGATCAATAGTGGGGGTATGGCTGAGCAACTAGTGGGTCAACTACTGCGCACGTTGACTCCAGCATACATTCCACCCTCCCTCTATTACTGGCAGCGAGGAAAAAAAGGTGCTGAAGCTGAAATCGATTACATCATTCAATACGAAAACCAGATAATCCCCATTGAAGTAAAAGCAGGTACAACTGGAACGCTCAAGTCGCTCCATCAATTTGTAAAAGAGAAAAAGAAAACAACTGCTGTAAGGATTAATTCAGACATCCCTAGCCTAGGCCCTATACATGTGCAAGACGCTCTCGGATCTTCCATTGATTACAACCTGTTATCGCTCCCATTCTATCTTTTAGGGCAACTTCACCGGCTAATAAAAAGCTCTGAGAAATAAGAGAATGTTGACAACTGGGTCATCAATGTAAAAAATGATCATCCTATTCAACACAACCGTGCGCCAATAACGCACGGTTTAGACCTTAACCATGCATTGACAACGCACGGTTATACGGGTATAATGAAATATAAAGACAAGAAGAAGGGGAAAATGGAACGAGAAGTACTCAAACAAGTTCTAGCTGATCAGCAGGAATACAAATCTCCCAAGAATTTTTTTAGTCGCACCCTAACCGAAACTATAATGGGTTTTGTAGATGATCCAAATATCATGATCATCAGTGGAATCAGAAGATCTGGCAAGTCAACAATTCAACGTCTTTTGCAGCTGGAGCTGACGAAATCAGATTATTATTTAAATTTCGACGATGAACGATTAATTCGCTTCCAAGTTGAAGACTTTCAAATGTTGCTGGAAGTCCTAATAGAACTGTTCGGTGAGCAGTCCACATTTTACTTTGACGAAATTCAAAATATCGAAGGATGGGAACGTTTTATACGACGACTCTATGAACAGGGAAAAAAGATCTACATTACCGGATCTAATGCGAAACTCTTGAGCAAAGAATTGGGTACTCATTTAACGGGTAGATACATTCAGTTCGAAGTATTCCCTCTTTCTTTTCAGGAAATAGTCCGTCACAAGTATCCTGAAGCGCTTTCTAAAAAAGCCCTGTCGACGAATGATATGGGCATGATACAGCATCATTTTTCAAACTATTTAAAAAACGGTGGGATTCCAGATTATGTAAAGTTTGAAAAACCTGAATATTTGAGAGATCTATTTGAAGGTATACTCTATCGGGATATCATTGCTCGCTACAAAATCAATGATGAAAAACCTTTGCGAGAAGTGGTCTATTATTTTGCGAGCAATATTGGAAAAGAGTTTAGTTATACAAAACTCGGTAAAATCGTAGGCCTTAGCAGTCCTCATACGGTTGTGAACTATTGCAACTACTTAGAACAATGCTATCTTTGCTTCTTTGTAAGTCGCTATAGCCACTCCCTACAAAAGCAAATTCAATACAATAAAAAATGCTACATGATCGATTCTGCCCTTATTCACACAATAGGATTTCGTGTAAGTGAAGATAGAGGACGCCTGTTAGAGAATATTGTATTTCTTCATCTAAGAATGCAGAGGAAAGAAATCTATTTTCACAAAGACAAAAAAGAATGTGATTTCATCATCAGAGAAAGCAATCAGATCATTCAAGCCATCCAAGTTACGACAACCCTGTCTGATGAAGAAGTGAAAGATCGAGAAATCAATGGTCTTATCGAAGCAATGAGTCTTTATAACCTACGGGAAGGATTAATCCTCACGGAAAATGAACAAGACACCATAGAAGTGAGTGGATTTCTAATTACAATTATTCCCATTTGGAAATGGCTGCTATCCCTCCAGATGAATTGAGGTCTATTTGAACGCATCTCCCTTATTTTTACCATTGATTGCAGATGATGAGGATAAAAGTTCTCCATTGAAAAATCGGATCCGAAAAAATTACCGTCATTTGAGAAAATGGGCCAATCGAACAAAAACAAATTGCTTTCGGATCTATGACAGGGACATCAAGGAATATCCGCTGGCAATCGATTTTTATGATGAACGTTTTTGTGTCCACTATTTTACCAGTACTCGCGATAGCGATGCGCCTCGCCAAGATCTCTACGAGGAGGCGATGGGCGCCATCGATTCGCTCTTTCATCCATCGCTCGAATCGATCTACTGGCGGACAAGAGTGAAGAGGGAAATGACAGAGCAATACGAAAAAACAGGCGAGAAGAAACAGTTTTTTTCCGTTTTTGAGTATGGACTACAATTCCGAGTCAATTTGACCGATTATCTCGACACAGGGCTCTTTCTCGACCATCGAGAAACGCGTCGCTTGGTGGCTTCAATGGCTGCTGGAAAGCGATTGCTGAACCTTTTCGCCTATACCTGTTCATTCAGCGTCCATGCCGCAGCTGCTGGAGCTCTTTTCACCAAAAGCGTGGATCTCTCGAACACATATACAGAGTGGGGCAGGGAGAACTTTCTGTTGAATTCGCTTCCTCTAACAAATAACCTCATTGTCCGAGAAGATTGCCTAAAATTTCTCGAAAAGGAACGGGATATCTATGACGTAATTGTGATCGATCCTCCGACAATTTCCCGTTCCAAGAAAATGGATCAAATGTTTGATATTCAAAAAGATTATCCCTTTTTAATTTCTAAGGCATTGGCACTTTTATCCAAAGATGGGACTCTTATTTTTAGCACTAATTCTCGCGATTTTGATTTTGACGAAAGCCTATTTGATGGATGCACTATCTTCGACATCTCTAAAAAAACGATCCCCATCGATTTCCACAATCAAAAAATCCACCGCTGCTGGAAGATTTCTTTGACCCAGCAAAAGAGCTAAATCATAGACATTGATGGACATGGGCCACAATGGACGGTACGTACAGTCCATTACGGTCCATTACCGTCCACTCAGTCCATGTCCATTTTTTTTGTTTATGATTTGGCACATATTAAACTGGGTTATTGGTTTAACTTCCTCCAAAAGGTAGCTTAGCTTTAATGACTTAAATTGAACCTTGGTCCTCAATTGAATCAATCCTCTTCAAAAGCAATTCAAGATCTGGAATTAATTTTGGAACCTCATGCTTAAGGGCTTGCCAGACGATGTCGTAGTCTATGTCAAAATAGGCGTGTATTAGGCGATTCCGCATGCCTGTAATGGCTCGCCACTGGATCGTAGGGTGTTTCTCCTGAAAAGATTTCGAAACATGAGAAGCCGCTTCGCCAAAAATCTCCAAAGCTCGTACAACTGCAAAACAAAGCATTTTGTCGTTTTCAAGATCAACACGCTTTTTATTATTCACAAATTCGAGGCAAAGATAAGCTGCCTCAAGCATATGTTTAAGACGGACAGAATCGTTCTTTGCCATATAAATGATAAGCCTCAGAGATGACATCATTTCTAAAATAGGGACTTAAATCCTTAGGGGTACGAAGATCCACAGTCCGACCAATGATTGTTGCTAATTCGTATTCCAATTCAGAAACTCCAATCAGTCCAGGAATATATTTAGAATCAAACTCAACCAAAATATCTACATCGCTCTTTTTACGAAAACGATTAGTCAACACTGATCCAAATAGAGCCAATTTCCGAATATGGTTTTTCATACAAAACATCCGAATTCTTTCAAGAGGAATATCTATTTGTAGCTTCGTCATGTCATGGTTCTTCATAAGCAAAATTCTATCGGTTATGATAATTTTACTAAAGGGAAAAGGTTGTGTATCTATTGTAGCGTAATCCATCGAATGTCCTGCAAGTGCAAATTTAGGAGGGGCTTCCTTTAAAATAGCTTGGATCATTTTTTCTGGTGTATTTTGTGAAGAAGAAATAATCTGAATGGAAGCAATATCACTCAAATGACGACTTTGATGCTGCCAAACACGTTTATCCGATAAAAGACCTGATAGGAGTACGAGATGTGTTTTCTTTTTTTCACTCATAAAGCTCATTTCTCACCTAAATTTAAATGCCTTTTAAATGAATTGATCATTTTGAGCTACTCAAAAGTTCGCCCCCAACCTCTATTTTTGTTCTTGCGTTTTTTCTAAAAAGCGATTACAATCAAGTTTTTCACAAACAAAAAAATGAAAGGAACGCCATTTAGTTATTCTTTTTAACTCTATGTCGTTTTACACAATTAGATGGTCTTGAATGATGAAATATCCCTCACAACTGGTGGAGGGCTAACATCTATTGTTGACTATCGCTACAACTTTTTCGAGGTTTCGATATTATGACGCAAAATATAGCCCCAGAATTTAGCAAACTTAGGTCGTTCTTTTGGCCAGTGTATGCTTATGAGCTCAAAAAGCTCCTACCCATGTTATTGATGTTCTTCTTCATTAACTTTAATTACACAATTCTACGCGACACCAAAGACACCCTTGTTGTAACATCCTCTGGTCCTGAAGTCATATTGTTCTTAAAAACGTATGGCGTTGCACCTTGCGCTGTTCTATTCCTGCTGCTTTATGCAAAACTGAGCAATATACTTTCGAGAGAAAATCTCTTCTACTCAGCTATTGTACCCTTTCTTGCCTTCTTTGCACTATTCGTTTATGTCCTATATCCAAATCGGGATGTTTTGCATCCAAATGAGTCTGCAGACTACCTACAATCGATCCTTCCTTTGGGGCTGCATGGCTTAGTGGCCTGCTATCGCAATTGGACTTATTCCATCTTCTATATTTTCGCTGAACTTTGGGGAAGTGCTGTTCTGTCGCTAATGTTCTGGGGCTTTGCCAATGAAATCACTCGAGTTACCGAATCAAAGCGTTTTTATACTCTTTTCGGCATCGGAGCCAACATTGCAATGCTATTCTCTGGACCAGCGATTGTTTATGTGTCCGACATCCGCAAACACTTACCTCCCGATGCTGATGCGTGGCAGATGTCTCTGAATTACCTCATGACAATGGTTGTCATTGCTGGAGCTGCAGTCATCGCCATATATTGGTGGATGAATCGTTATGTTCTGACTGATACGCGATTCTATGAACCAGCAGAGAAAAAAGGTAAGACTGCCAAACCCAAAATGGGCATTATGGAAAGCTTTGCCTATCTTGCAAAGTCAAAATATATCCTTTGCATCGCGGTTTTGGTCATCGCATATGGGATCTCGATCAACCTAGTCGAAGTTACTTGGAAAGGGCAATTACGCTTACAGTACCCACATCCAAATGACTACAGTACGTTTATGGGTAAATTCTCAACCCTTACTGGTGCTGCGACCATCATCATGATGTTCATTGGGGGATATATTATCCGTAAAAAAGGATGGGGATTCGCTGCTATGATTACCCCAACTGTACTGTTAATTACCGGCGGACTTTTCTTCGGATTCGTCATCTTCCGCGACAATCTTGCTGGCTACATTTCTATGTTAGGCACAACACCATTAATGCTTGCAGTAATCTTTGGCATGATGCAAAACGTCATGAGTAAATCAACAAAGTACTCTCTGTTTGACCCAACCAAAGAAATGTCCTACATCCCACTTGACCAAGAGTCAAAAGTTAAAGGGAAGGCTGCAATTGACGTCGTAGGAGCACGCCTTGGAAAATCTGGCGGTGCGTTTGTTCAACAAACTCTTGTGATCATGCTTGGCACAGTTGCTGCAATTACACCGTATATCGCTGCTGTGATGCTTGTCATTATCGTAGGCTGGGTAATTGCTGTGAGGTCATTGAGTAAGCAGTTCAATGCTCTTACAGAAGTCAAGACAGAATCAAAAGATAAGGCTGCTGTTACAGCAACCGCTTAATTCCTCATAAGACCAATAGGACGAGGGACATAAAGGACGTAAGGCATTGCTGCCCTGTCCCTTATGTCCTTTACGTCCTTTGTCCTTTAGTCCGGTCCCATTGTCAAATGCTTATCTGACTAGCAACTTGAGTTATTATGTGGAATTATCGTTCACTATCTCGAATAGATCTTCGCGCCATTCCAATCATCTTAATTTTAATGCTGATCAGTCTCCTGGTCATTTCTTCGCATTCCCTTCAAAATGTTGCCGATTCTCTTGATGAATCATTCCTAACACCTCTTGTAAAGGTGCAAATCAGATGGTTCTTAATAGGGTGGGGAGTATTTTTTTTGTGTGCTGGATTTGACTACAATAAATTGCGCGAATGGACTTGGATTCTCTATGTGCTTATGATTGCTTCACTCGTAGGCCTTTACTTTACTGACTCGATTCAAAGGGTCAATCGTTGGTATCGCATCCCATTTATTAATACAAGTTTGCAGCCCTCAGAAGCCGCCAAACTCGTTGTTGTCATTGCGCTTAGCTGGTTTTTGGAAAGGCGAAAGTTGAGAATGTATGATTGGAATACAGTACTTTCTGCTGCTGTAATCGTGGGAATCCCTTTTATACTTATTTTAAAACAGCCTGACTTGGGGACTGCATTGGTGCTATTTCCCATTTCTTTGGTCATGTTCTATTTTGGCAATTTACATCCACTTGTCGTAAAGGGGATGATTTGTCTTGCTGCATGTGCTGTACTCATTATTACCTTAATATTTCTTGGAATCATCCCTCACGAACAGCTGAGGCCCTATGCCACACAATTTATCAAGAGTTATCAATTCGACCGATTAGATCCCAATACACATCATCAGAAAGCTGCAATCATGGCGATTTCTTTGGGAGGCATCACAGGAACCGGCTGGAGAAAAAGTGAGTTTACTGGCGGCGGATGGCTTCCTACGCCTTATACAGACTCTGTTTTTCCAGCTTTTGGAGAAGAGTTTGGATTTTTGGGACTTATTTTTCTTTTATCCCTATTCTATGCATTGCTATACTTTAGTTTTCAAGTGACCGCAGTTGCGAAAGACCACTTTGGAAGACTTCTTTCAGCAGGAATCACCATCTACCTTACAATGCATATCGTTGTGAATATTGGGATGATGAGCGGTTTATTTCCAATTACAGGGGTGCCATTAGTTTTGGTTTCTTATGGAGGAACTTCTATTCTTGCGACAATGGCAGCTCTAGGCCTATTACAAAGTGTATACAGCAGACGTTTTATGTTCTAATTTCGAGTACAAATATGCATCAATTTATTTTTTCATCTGGAGAATGGCTTGGACAAGGACAACTGACTTTTAGCGATTCCCCCAATAAAATGTATTTTTATACCAAATGGCAAATTACAGAAGCTGCAAATGGTGTGATCCTATGTCAACAGTTTATAGAGCGGCAGGGAATTGAGAGCGATTTGTTAATAAACCTATATCGATTCTCGAATATTAACGAAGGAATCTTTGACATTGCACTCGAAAGCGAACTCCTCGGTTCTGTACAGGGAAAGGGAAAATATACAAATGCTCTAATCTCTTGGGAGTTTATGACCCCAATGTCATTTAACGATACCAGTGGATTTAAAGGGATTGAAGAATATCAAATTGAGGAAAAAGGGGGATATTTGTTAAAAGCAGTTTATGACTCTGAAGGTCATCTCACAATGGTGAATGGCCAGATTTGGAAAAAACATTCCTAACATGCTGGGTGCTATGAACTTATTAACTCATCTTCCCTTGTTCTTTCTTTTTTTTATTGCTGTAACTTCGATCTCATTGCAACTTTCTGCCGCAGATCCAGAAAAGGACACTGAAATGCAACAAATTCGTCCTCCTAAGTTTCTTTACAAAATCATTTCTTTGGAAAACTGGGAGACTAGTCAGGCCCAATCAACAGTACAGCTAGCTCCTGATGACGCTGATTTTGTTCACTTGGCAAGAGAAGATCAACTCGGCGGCATATTAGGCAAATATTGGAACAGTGTTCCAGAATACGTATTATTAAAGCTAGATACGTCAAAATTGCATGGACGATGGGCTTATGAAGCCAATCCAGGGGGAACTGCAAAATACTATCATCTTTATGGAGGCTCTATACCATTCGAAGCAATTGCTGAATCAAAAGTCATCAAACAGAAATAAACAGCAATTCCCTCAAGATTTTTACCACGGAGAGGCTGAAAGAAATAAATAATTGGTTTGTGCCGGCCCTCCGGGACGGTATGTGTTGGTTGGCAGTTACCCAGGCTTCGCTTACCCCTCCGGGGAGCTTCAGCCTGGGCTATTACGTGAACAGGCCCTCCGGGCTGTATGCGAAATCATTTGTTTGAAAATCAGTTTTTTACACTGCCCGGAGGGCTGTTTACGTAATAGCCCAGGCTGAAGCTCCCCGGAGGGGTAAGCGAAGCCTGGGTAACTGCCAACCAACACATACCGTCCCGGAGGGCCGGCACAAACTGTATGGTAATAATCTTACTGAGAGGTCGCTTTCCTTAGCCTGATGCGTATGAATTCGGAGATGCTATGCAGAAGCCTTATTTAAGTCTTTTTCGCTTATATTTTGGGTGTATGCTCCTCATCTCTTCCTGCCTTGATGCAAATACAACTCCCATTTGGGATCCCATTCCAATCCATGAAGCTTTTATTTCTAAATCGGGAGGATCTCAATCAATCGTAGCAACTCGAGAACCCCCTCCTTCCATTGCTGAAAAAGTACCCCCCAGACCTGCCAAAGATCTCACTTGGATTCGAGGCTACTGGGCTTGGGTTGCCGATCAAAATGATTTTGCCTGGGTTTGTGGTGTCTGGAGGAGGCCACCCCCAAATCATATCTGGATCTATGGCGATTGGATCAATCAAGGCGATGTTTGGGCTTGGGCAGCAGGATTTTGGAGTTCTATGCCTCTTAATGGCCTGGTCTATGTCGATGATGAACCTCCAAAATCTGTCGACGACAGGATTCCCCCTTCTCTTGGTGAAGATTTCTTTTGGATTCCAGGCTATTGGGAATACTCAAATACTTCACAAAGATTTGAGTGGTTGTCAGGTAAGTGGCAACGCTTTAATCCCGATTGGATTCTAACCCCCACAACTTATGTATGGAAGCCCTCCGGTTATGTGTATGTTCCCCTTTATTGGGATTGGCCTCTAGAATCGCGTGGATTTGTTTTTTCGTGTAGTACACCTGGCACAAGCAGATTAGCGATCATTGAACCCTCGAACGTCATTAGAAGGCTTTTTATTTATTATCCCGACTATGCAACCCTCTTTTGGCACTGGTGGCATTTTCATCCGGGTTGGTGGGAAGGCTGCGGGTGCATCCCCCCCTGGTGGTATTGGTCAAGTTGGTGGACTTGCCCTTGGAATGATTTGTGGGGGCTCTGGTGGTGGTGGGGAAATCCAGGATCTTTGCCACCCGCTTGGATTACACTAGAATTCAGTTTGAAAATTCCCCCTCCTAAAATGGAGATGGTTGAATTTTTCAAAAAGATTAAAAAGCCCCAATTTTCTGTGGAACTGGGACATCAACCGTTATCGCCAGAAGGGGCTTCTTTTCGAAAGGAAATCCCTCGACCACATATTCCAGATGGCGTTATGCCTCGAGGGCAAGTCGCTGTTCCAGCTCTACCTAATCGACAAGTCCTGCCACTTTCACCTCCTCCAATGCCGCAACAACCTGAATATCCACAAGAACCCGAATATTCAGAAGAACCTCAAGACTATATCCCAGGCGGCTATCAAGTAATATACCCAGCGCTCCCCTATTATCCCTATCCAAGCTATCGCTATCCCGGACGTCCGATGCGTCAATTGCCGTATCGTCTGTCCCCGCAGAATGTCTTACGACAGGAACAGCGGCAAACTCATAGGTCTGAAAGATCGACACAGCATCCTGATCGACCTTCAAGACAGCAATCAATTCAGATGCCAAGTCAGTACCCACGAAATTTGCCATCGTTGTACCATCCTCCGCAGTCTTCTCAAAGACAAGATCAAAAATAGAAGACTTTTTTTTAAGGATTTGCTAGAAGAGGTGATGTAAGTGAAATTTTGAAGAAATCACACAAATCAAATCTAGTAAAGGAGGAAACATGTTAGGTACAATTCTTATTATTCTTTTGATTCTATTGCTCATAGGGGCAATTCCATCATGGCCATACAGCACTGGCTGGGGATATGGTCCTAGCGGACTCTTGGGCACGATATTGATTATTATTATTATCTTAATGCTATTGGGAAGAATTTAGATAGCAGTTAGAAATATGTCCACGGCGGAGATCAAAATCCCCGTGGAACATAAAATATTTGCTGGCCAGTAAACTTTTTCACGATATAGCCACTGTCCCCAAGCATTGCAAATCAGAATGACAGAAACAGCAAATAAGGGAAAAATAACCCCTTTTTCCATGGATGTTGCTAGCATATTTGCTTGTAATAATAAATAAGTTGAGATCCCATTAGCAATACCTCCAATAAGTCCCCATTGGATTTCTTTAAATTTTAGCATCCGTTTTTCCTGACAAACAAAATACATTGTCTGCAGTAACGTTGCAGAAATAAATAAGCCAGGCATAAACCAAATTTCATCTTCCAAACTACAAGAGAAGGGAATTAAGCTGTGCTCTGCGACATTCTGTGTTAGCAAGCACTTCCATTGAAAGAGAGTTAGAGTGAATGCTTGGACTAAAAACATCATGCATGCAAAGAAATACCAACTAGGTTTAGTAGATTCAGATCCCTTTTGTTTAACAGCTGCCCAAAACAAACCCGCTATTACGCAAATTGCCCCTATAATTAGGCTCGGAGTTGCATTAAAGCCATATACGCTTCCAAAAATGGCCGCTAGCATTAATGTTGGAACGACAGCGCTTGAATTTTGAAATGCAAAGGTCAATGATGATGGACCCTTTGATAATGAAATTGTGGTGAATAGCATCATAAGTGCCATTAAAAGCCCTACAAAGACTCCCAGGGAAAACATAGGCGTATGAAAGTGAGTCAATTGTGAAAATACTGGATTTATGACCGAAGCTACTAGAAGGGAAAAACTAAAATAGATGACCAAATATGCTGTGGAAGAACCACCGTTGTCTAAGTTTTTACGGAGTGTATAGTTCCCGAAAGAGGCACAAATAGAAGCTAAAAGGACAAAAAATAATGCCAATGATTCACGTATGGGTTTTGGGGTATTTCTTTTCTAAAAGTGTCATAAACTCTTCATAGAGCTCGTCTGATCGGCTTGATTGAACGCGAAATTCAACTGGCAAGCCTTTTTCTTTACTCAACTTTGACATTCTTTGTCGTGATTTTGCAATTTCGGCTCTTGATTCAGTTCTCCACCTTCTCATTTCTCTACACATAAATCCCATGAGTATAAGAAGGGGAGTCAATACCGAGACAATAATTATTACGGCCTGATCCCAAAGCATGGATCCATCTATTCTTTATTAGTTTACGGGTGAGTTTTAGGTTGTTGTTTTTCTAAAAGGGCAATAAACATTTCATAGAGCTTGTCTGATCGACTCGATTGGATGCGCATTTCATCTTGAAAGCCTTTCCTCAATTCAGCAATCTCTTGCTCGGATTTTTTCGATATTTCAGCAGTTTCAGCTCTTGTTTCAGCCCTCCACTCTTTTATTTCTTCTCTTGTTTCAATCCTCCACTCCTTTATTTCTTCTCTTGCTTCAGCGTTCGACCTTTTAATTACATTTATTTCCTCTTTTGCTTCAGCGCTCGACCTTCTCATTTCGTTATAAATAAATCCCATGAAGGTAACGAGGGGAGTCAATATTACTAAAGTCTGACCCCAGTCCATTGAATCACCTATTTTTCATTAGGCCAGAATTGCCTAGCCCCTTTTCCCATCAGTCTACCAGAAAGACAATAAAAACAAAAGTAGAAGTTAACTACTCACGTCCTTCTACAGCGAGTGTGGGCGAAACTGTGAGTGGAATGGCGGTGCTCTGCACCGCCCTTTCCGCTCACAGCTTCTTTTCGTGCCCGTGTGCGTGCCCGTGCCCGAATAATAGGTCTTTTCCATTATCGCTTTTTGTGTTTTAGACTCTGCCACAAGTTAATTCCCAATGCAGCCCATTCTATCAAATCGTTGACGTTGGGTTTAGATTGCGAACTTGCCCTTTCTTCATCAAATGGCTCTGAACTATTCTGTGAACGCATTTTTAGAGATTGCACACCTTGTCGGAATGATTCGACCCATTCCTTGACCTCGTCTGAAATCTCATTTGCCACTTCTTCAGCCTTGTCAGACCATTGTAGAATATCGTCAATCTTCTCGCGATATCCAGGTACACTGCCAAGCTCTTCAGCTTGCTCTCTGGCTTCTAAAGCAGCTTCACGCAACTCCTCAGCCCATAAATGGACCTCTTCCAAAATCTTTTCAGTTTGTTCTAAAGATTTCTCGGCCCACTCATCTGTCTGACTGGCCAACAAGTCCTTAAGTTCTTCACCTTTTGTGTTAAGGCTGTTGATCAATTCAAGGGTATGATCGCTCATACTTTCATAAGTTTCAGCGATATGCTCTCGGAGCATTTGCCCCGTTTTTGGAGATAAGATAATGCCGGAAATTCCCCCTAGCATTGATCCAAGGACGCCTCCCACAAGAAATGGATTCAGAGAATGCTTTTTTCTTCGAATCGTGCATTTAGCAGAATCCATAAAATCATGGACGCTATCTAGGATATCTCCTGAGAGTTGACGTCCAGATTTATGTGTGAGGAGCAGAGTCACAACGCTGCCCACAGCGACGCCTAAAGCAAGTCCAATTAAAATCTCAGGTATCTTACTTTCATCATTGCTCATGATATTTTCTCCATTGATTATTGATATACTCAATAGATCTAAAACTTAATGTTTTTTGCGTAATATTTTTCTGCCAGCTTTTAACGGCTTTCGATATCTTGCAGCCAAGTCATTTACAGTATCAACGATCTGATCTTTGCTATAGTCCGTTAATCCCATTAAATCTTTGCGCAATGCTTTTCCTGTTTTCGGAGCTAAAAGAAGTGTCGCTGCAGCGGCCAAAATCCCTCCAGCAACTGTTCCCCATACCACTGACGAGGTGTTAATTTCGGGTTCAGGTTCAGACCAAAATCTGTTTAATTCACCATTTTCAATCATGTCGGTAAAGTCTTCGTATTTATCGCTAACATCTTGTCGAAGTTCAGAGCCAGATTTAGGAGCCAACAATAAAGCAGCTACTGTTCCAACTAAACCGCCAACAAGAGTGCCAACTAGAAAATTTTGTGTATTATTTGTATCTTTAGACATAACTATCTCCTTTTTTTAAGAGCGCACCAAAGGCGAATGCCTCCAGTTACCCATTCTAGGATTCCTGTTAATTTGTCCTCTTCATGATCTTCCTCAGCTTCTTTAATTGCACCCTTTTGCGCAAATGAAGCCGCTTGTTCATGAATTTTGTCTCCTAACAAGGAGACTGTTTGGAAAAGAGAGTCCAAAGCTTGCGCTTTACACTCTATGTCTTTGATGACGAGGTTGACTTCTTGAAGGGTGCGCGTGGT
>Ga0207056_1041_pt1 | contig 25005 bp, 23 predicted proteins | sample Alteio_BWMinCont_58_FD_153289 | JGI IMG/M metagenome (GOLD analysis project Ga0207056, IMG submission 153289) | Enriched cells from forest soil in Barre Woods Harvard Forest LTER site, Petersham, Massachusetts, United States -... | ecosystem: Environmental > Terrestrial > Soil > Temperate forest >... | reverse complement strand
ACTTCTGGTTTTTTAAGGACAAGACTCGTTTTTTAAAAAAAATATCTTGATTTTATTACTTCATTGGGATATGATTAGTTCAATATTGATTATAATTTATTATATTTGTAGGGGTTTATGACTACTTTCTTAGATCGAGTTCTTTTTCGTCCAACACCACCTGTGTTGATGTTAGATCGCAATCAAATTCTTCCTGTCCCAGTTGATGAGAATGAAATATGTCCAGTATTTCTCTCGCCATTAAAAGAATCGTATATTGTAGGTACAGTAGGTTGTGAAGCTTCAAAAAAACACCTCCACATCCACTCTGCAGAAGCTCTTGCACGTCTTCTTACTGGTGAGATGAAAAGCAGGAGATGTACTGTGGAGAGGGAAAATATAGATCCTTCTAGAGTCCGATATTATTTTAAGATTGGTGAACCAGAAGATGGTGTTATCAACAGACAACCCCAAAAAATAATAAAATATGCATTAATTGTGGAAGGCAGAGAACTTCGCCCCTTTTTTGCTAGTAAAATTGTCCGTGCAGTTGCCATCCCATTCAACGTTTTACATTGGACTATTCATAAAATAACTAAACCTGTTGTGATCATTCTATCGGGTTTGACAAAATGCGCAATCTGTATTTCAAAATTTGTTTTATACACAGCAGCGGTCATTATTTTTGTTGTCTCCTCCTTAATCCTATCGCCATTATCAGCTTGGTTACTAAAGAAATATCCAAATGTACGCCTACCTAATCCCCCACCTATTGCAGGTAACAATATTGTTCCTCCTATTCCAGTTGAGGCTATTGAATATAATGGAGCCGCGCCCCTGGCTATCCCAGTCAATGATGCTCCTCCTCCTCCCATTGAAGGCAATGGGAATCCGCTGCCACCAGATCCGGTTCAAGCTGTCCAACCCCCAAATAATGCCCCTCCGGCGCAAGCACCAATACATAATGCTCAACCGGCTCAGGCTAATAATGCTGAAGATCGTTTGATTGCAGCTACGGATAATTTGCTTGCAGCTATGGATGTATTTCATCGTAATTTTAATCCTGTCTGTCTCGTTCCAGGTGGTATTGTTACTGCTCTTATTGTGGGTCTCCCAATTTTAGTTGTACTGCTCATAGAGAAGATAACAAGTGTCACATTCAAAGTCTTGCTAACGCCGCCAAAATTAACTCCACGGGAATTCTGGAACTATAATGGTGCAGAACCTGTGAACCTTATACTAGAGATGGAACTTAAAAGATTTCAAGAACACTTTGGGGCCCCAAAGAAAGATGCCGAGATTGAATCAAAGGAAAAAAAAGAAAAAATAGATTATCATGTCTGAATCGAAATCAACCTCATGGGAATCTGTTGGAAAGTGGTATCAGCAGAGCGTCGGCGAAGAAGGCCACTACTATCATCAACATGTCGTCATTCCTGGCGCACTCAAATTATTAGCTCTTAACGAAAACTCCAACCTGCTTGATGTTGCGTGTGGACAAGGCATTCTTGCAAGATCTCTTCCAAAAAGCGCTTCCTATCTAGGGATCGATGTCTCCCCTTCCCTCATCAAAGAGGCCAAGCGCATTAGCAAAAATCCCAAGCATGAATATTTATTATTAAATGCGACTCAGCCTCTAAAGTTAGACAAAAAGTTTTCCCATGCTGCCATTTTATTAGCCTTACAGAATATTGAGAAGGGTGATGCGGTCCTGAAGAACGTCTCTAGCGTATTAGAAAAAAACGGAAAATTACTTATTGTTTTGAATCACCCATGTTTCAGAATTCCCCGTCAATCTTCCTGGCAGGTCGATCAGAGCAAAAAATTGCAATATAGACGCATTGATAGCTATGGTTCCGAGCTGCAAGTTCCCATTCAGGCACATCCTAGCAAAGGGGAAAACTCTGCATCAACATGGACCTTTCATCATCCGCTATCCACCTACACTCAATGGCTTGCAGACGCTGGCTTTCATATTGTGTTAATGGAGGAATGGTATTCGAATAAAGTAAGTACGGGTGGTGCGGCAAAGATGGAAAACCGTAGCCGCAAAGAGATCCCGCTCTTCTTGGCCATCCTCGCCACTGCCGCAACAAGATAAGCAGAGATGCATGCATGAGGCTAAAGCAGGCAATGTCTTAGCAGAAAAGTAACAGGATATGCAGGATCGCAAGCGGCAGGATAAGAAGGATAGTGTTGATTGGCTTGTGGTGTGATAGTCGATGATAATTGAAAAGGAAGTGCGCGAAGGAATGGGTTCAGGCATGCGATTTGCAATTTGGGCAACCTATATATTACAACTCTATTTCTGCCCAAATTACAAATCACAAGCCAGACCCATTCCCTTTCGCGCACTTCCCTTTCAATTATCTGGGCATCCCTTCTTAAATAGCTTTGGAAGCCCTGAGAAACGCAGAGCGAAGAGTCAGAAAGAAAGTAAAGGACATCGTCCTTTACTTTCTTTCTGACTCTTCGCTCTGCGTTTCTCATTGGAATTTCTTTTACCTATCAAGAGTATCTCCCACTATCCTTCTTATCCTGCCGCTTGCGATCCTACATATCCTGTTACTTTTCTACTAGCGCTGTTGGCTGTTGTTTGCCTTAGTTTGATGCATGCATCTCTGCTTATCTATGTATAGGTGTGGTCACGGTTTGGGGTTCACAACGATGTTCAGGAGTTTGTTGGGGACGAAGATGACTTTCAAGACTTGCTGTCCATCCAAATAACGCAACACACCCGCATGGTTCCTCGCAGCCTTCATTACAGCTTCTTCCGACTGATCTTTCGGCAGTTCGAAGCGCCCCCGCACTTTACCATTTACTTGAACGACATATGTAATGATGTCATCTTCGAGGTATTTTGGATTTACTTCTGGATAGGGTGCATCAGAAAGGCGTTCTTTTATGCCAAGGAGCTCCCAAGCCTCCTCAGCTATATGTGGAGCAAAGGGCATCAATGCTTGGATAGCCATCTTGATAACACTGCGAGGATAGCTAGGCAATTTTGTGAATTCGTTCATGAATTCCATCATCTTCGCAATTGCCGTGTTAAACTGGAGCAATTCGATATCTTGAGTGACCCCATGAACTAATCTGTGACCAAGTAGGAGGGCTTCTTCTGATTCCACATCGGAGATTTTCTGAGACGTTACCATTTCATAAAATCGAGTCAAAAACCGCTTACAACCGGTTACAGCATCGGTATTCCACACTTTCTCTTTTTCAAGAGGTCCCATAAACATCTCGTAGAGGCGCAGAGCGTCCGCTCCAAATTCTTCGATAATTTCATCTGGAGTCACCCCATTAAGTTTTGACTTCGACATTTTTTCAATTTGAGTGACAAGCGGCTCTTTTGTTTTGCGATGAAAATACTGGCCATTCTCTTCGACAACATCCTCAGGGGCCACATAAACATTCCCTGAAGTCTTGTAGGAGCGCGAAATGACCAACCCTTGGTTGCGAAGGGATTGAAATGGCTCTATGGTTGTAACATGACCGCAATCAAAGAGAACTTTATGCCAGAAGCGAGCATAAAGCAAATGAAGCACCGCATGCTCCACACCGCCGATATAGAGATCAACAGCACCCCAATATTTCTCGGCATTTTTGCTCCAGGCCTCCTGATCATTGCGTGGATCGACAAACCTCAAGTAGTACCAGCAGGAACCGGCCCAATTTGGCATTGTGTTTGTTTCGCGTCTTGCTTTTTTTCCGGTTTTTGCATCGACGACATTTACCCACTCAGAGACAGCTGCAAGAGGGCTTTGACCATCGCCAGTGGGCTTATAGTTGGTGACTTCAGGAAGTAACAAAGGCAGCTCATCAATTCCCAGCGCGCGCTTTGTGCCATCCTCAAAATGGAGGATTGGGAACGGCTCACCCCAATAGCGTTGTCTAGAAAATAACCAATCGCGTAACTTATATGTCGTACAGGATTGTCCAATTCCCTTTTTTTCAAGCCAATCAATGACTTTTCGCTTCGCTTGTTCGGTGTCAAGGCCATTGAGCGAAAGATCTTGATTGGCAGCGTTAATATACTGCCCTTCCCCCGACCAACAGGCTTGACCAGCAAGAATTGCCTTACGATAGTCCTCCAAATTCGCTCCTGGAGGAATATGATCTGGATAATTGACAAAATCGGGATCAAAAACAGGCTTTATAGGTAGGTTGAAGGCTTTTGCAAATTCAAAATCCCGCTCATCGTGTCCAGGAACAGCCATGATCGCGCCTGTGCCATAGCCCATCAAAACATAATCAGAAATCCAGATAGGGATACGTTGATTGTTGATGGGATTGATGGCGTAGGCGCCTGTAAAGGTCCCTGTTTTTTCTTTTGTCAAATCGGTTCGAGCGAGCTCTTTTTTTGCATCTGTTTCTTTTTGATATGCCCTTACAGCTCCCCTTTGAGCAGGTGTTGTAATCTGATCGACGAGGGGGTGCTCCGGTGCAAGGACCATATATGTGGCTTGAAAAAGGGTGTCGGGGCGAGTTGTAAATATTTTAATCTCGTCTTTAAAAGACTCAACAGGAAAACTGATTTGAGCCCCTTCACTTTTGCCAATCCAGTTAATCTGCAATTTTTTCAAACTTTCGGGCCAATCAACCAGATCGAGATCTTTGATGAGACGATCGGCATAAGCTGTAATTTTCAATACCCACTGGCGCAAGGGGCGTTTTTCAACAGGATGTCCCCCTTCTTTGGAAAATCCATTTTCTACTTCTTCATTAGCGAGCACAGTTCCAAGAGCCGGGCAAAAGTTGACGTTCATTTCCGCTTCGTAGGCCAATCCACGCTCATACAATTGCGTAAATATCCATTGGGTCCACTTGTAATAAGAAGGGTCACTTGTAGAAATTTCTCGATCCCAATCATAACTAAAGCCAAGAGATTGAAGTTGACGTCGGTAAGTTTCAACATTTTTGCGCGTTGTTGCAGCGGGGTGAGCTCCGGTGCGAACGGCATACTGCTCAGCGGGAAGCCCAAAGCTATCCCATCCCATCGGATGAAGGACGTTAAATCCCCGTTGCCGCTTATAGCGAGCTGCGATATCAGTGGCGGTATATCCCACGACGTGCCCCACGTGAAGGCCCGAGCCTGAAGGATAGGGAAACATATCAAGCACATAGTGTTTGGGCTTACTGTTATCGATATCTGCCTTAAAAGTTTTGTTTTCTAACCAATACTTTTGCCATTTACGTTCGATTTTCTTATGATCATATTTCATGAGAGCAGCCAATTCTAGTAGGTTGTTTTATTAGGAATATGTTACATTAACAAGTTGTTAGTCAGGGAAAAAGGACAAAGAACCTAAGTGACATAAAGGACGTAAAGAGGTAATTGCAAAAGTGCCAAATCAGGCCAACGGCCTGACATATAAAAGCCTAGGGCACCGCCCTAGGTGTGATACAAAACGTGTTTCAGGCTGAAAGCCTGACGTATAGCTATACGTCAGGCTTTCAGCCTGAAACAACGTTTACATAATACCTAGGGCGGTGCCCTAGGCTTTTATACGACAGGCCGTTGGCCTGAGGAAGAGGCGCTTCAGTAATAATTACTTCTTTAGGACCTTTTTTTCCCTGAGTAGCAACTTGGGCAAGATTATACAGAATAGGATAATAAGTTTATAGAATTATGACTAAAAAAACGAAGAACACAAAGCCAAAAAAAATCGAAAGAACCCCGAAAGAGGAAAAACTCTTTCAGAACCTCTTAGCAGGTATCAAACAATACATTCACGGCAAAGGGTTTGTGCCAATGACCGAGCACGACCTCTCCATTAGTCTCGGCTTTCCTGAACAACATTTCCCTCTTATTAGTGAGATTCTACATTTGCTCGTCAAAGAGAAACTTCTCACCTGTAAAGTGGGCAGATATGAATTGAATGCTAAAAAAGACGATGTCGTTTCAGGAACACTCCGCGTGCACTCTAAAGGCTTTGCCTTTTTACAACCAGACGACCCCGTAACATATCCTCAAGACGTCTTTATCCCTAAACACTTTGTTCACAATGCTGTAGACGGAGATAAAGTCGAGGTCGAGATCAATAAAGCTGTTTTTTCCGAAAAGGGTCCTGAAGGTCGCGTCGTAGCCATTTTATCCCGCAGCCGTACCCACATGGCTGGTACTATTTCCTTTGTAGAACCCGATGGCGATATTGTCGCCTACGTTCCATTACTAGGGGTCTCCCAACGGGTTATCGTTCAGCCAAGCGCAGAGAAAGATCTTGTTGTCGGGGATCGGATCGTGATGGAGGTCATTGACTGGGGATCAAAACAGACCGAGACTTTTTGTAAGTTTTCCCACTATTTAGGACATATTTCAGATCCCTCTTGTGATGTTAAGGCAGCTATAGAAGAATATGAACTCCGTTCAGATTTTTCTCACGCCATGATTGAAGAGGCCAAAAAAATTGGAACTCGCGTGTCGACAAAAGAGATCCTTACTCGCGAGGATTTGAGGGATTTAGAAAGCTTTACTATCGACCCTGATACAGCGAAAGACTATGATGATGCCCTAAGCATAAGCAAGGACAAGAAAGGGCGCTATCACCTGGCAGTGCATATTGCTGACGTGTCTCACTATGTACAACCTGGGACTAAACTGGATGCCGAAGCCATGGAAAGGTGTAATTCCACTTATTTCCCTAATTTTTGCCTTCCCATGCTTCCCTCGGTGCTATCTGATAATTTATGCAGTTTAAAACCTAAGGTAAACCGCCTCACAGTCACTATTTTCATGGACTTTGATGCAGACGGCACAATGAGCAAATACCGCATAGCCCGCACAGTGATCAACAGCGCAAAGCGATTCACTTACCGAGAGGCCAAAGCAGTTTTAGACAACAAAAAGAAGAGCATCCATCGACCATCCTTAGAACTCCTTGTCGAATTATGTGGATTACTCAAAAAAAAGCGCTATGAGCGCGGCAGCATAGAGTTTTGCTTGCCAGAACTAGTCGTCATTGTAGATGAGAATGGGGTTCCCTATAAAACAGATTATGTTGAGTATGATGTAACTCACCAGCTGGTTGAGGAGTGCATGCTCAAGGCCAATGAAACTGTGGCAACACATCTAAGTGATTTAGGCAAAAACCTCACCTATCGCATCCACGACACCCCAGCAAAAGAAAACATGAAAGATTTTTCCTTGCTTGTCGGGGCATTTGGTTTCCATCTTTCACAGGATCCTCAGCCGCCTGAAATACAGAAATTATTTGATGAAGCCCTAAACTCCCCTTACGGCCCATATTTAGCAACAAGCTATATTAGAAGGATGAGATTAGCCTCCTATTCGCCTGATAACATCGGTCATTATGGACTTGGTCTCACTCACTACTGTCACTTCACAAGCCCCATAAGACGGTACGTCGACTTAGTTGCCCATCGGCTCTTGTTTGGTGAAAGCGATAATCGAGAACAATTAGCATTAATTGCTACAAAGTGTTCTGAAAAAGAACGGATAAGTGCAAAAGCAGAAAGCCAAGTCGTCTTGCTAAAAAAGCTCCGATTATTGAATCAAATTTTTACGAACGAACCTCTAAAGCAATTTGAGGCAGTTGTAACCCGAATTAAGCCTTTTGGAATCTATTTCGAAGTCATCGACTTTATGTTAGAAGGCTTTTTGCACATTTCAGAGCTTGGGGATGATTATTATATCTTCGAAGAATCTGAGATGAGGCTTCGCGGAAGGCGCACAGGAGCAGGATTTACTGCAGGCGAGCGAATTACTGTCATGCCTAAAAAAATAAATCTTATTTTATTAGATAGTGCCTGGAATATAGTGTCAGAGCCGCGACGCCCGTTACGCACATCTGCAGGTAAGAAACATCAAAGACCACCCTCAAAACACAGGGGCTCTAAGCAGGGAAAAGCAAAATCTAGTAGTCGCAAAATGCCACCCAAGAGAAGAACAAGATAGGCATATCTTGCTCATTACTTAGTCTGTCAATGATGTTGCAATTTTGTGGTGAGCTGCTTAATATCAAAAAAGGGCCTTGTTCACCTTTACAGAGAAAACTTTCGGTTATTATGCTATATGGCAGGCTTTCAGCCTGCGATTTTTTTTCATGCCACCTAGGGCAACGCCCTAGGTGGCATGAAAAAAAATCGCAGGCTGAAAGCCTGCCATATAGTGACCGAAAAGGTGATCAAGGCCCAAAAAAGATCTTAAACTGACACAGGGAGCCACTATGCAGTATGCCATGATCGTTTTTATTAGCCTGCTCATATCGTTTGACAACGGCTGGGCCACCCACCAAGAAGATCCCCCTAAGAAAACAATCTGCTTAAACATGATCATCAAAGACGAAACACCCGTCATTCGACGATGCCTTGCCACTGTAAAACCCATGATTGATTATTGGGTAATCGTCGACACTGGTTCTACAGATGGTACCCAAGAAATGGTCAAAGAATTTATGAAAGATATCCCTGGAGAACTCCACGAACGCCCTTGGAAAAACTTCGGCCATAACCGAAATGAAGCCCTGCAACTCGCAAAAGGTAAAGGGGATTACCTCCTTTTCATCGATGCAGATGAAGTTTTTAAATATTCAAACGATTTTAAAAGACCTTCGTTAAATGCTGACTTCTATTACATCACGACAGAATATAATGGCCTTAAATACGGCAGAGTACAGCTCATAAACAATCATTTGAACTGGCAGTGGCTCGGCGTCCTTCATGAATATCTCGATTCACCTGAAGCCAAAACTCATGGAATAGCATTGGGAATTACTAATGTCGTGAATACTGACGGAAATCGATCACAAGATCCTCAAAAGTATCAGAAGGATGCAAAACTTCTCGAAAAAGCCATTCAAGATGAACCAAATAATAGCCGCTATCGATTCTATCTTGCTCAAAGCTATCGCGATTCAGAACAATACGAAAAAGCCATCGAGAGCTATCAGAAAAGGATAGAAATGGGTGGCTTCGATCAAGAGATCTTTTACTCCAAACTGCAAATAGCCATCATGAATGAAATTTTAAAAATGGACCCCGAGATTGTGATCGATAGTTATAACACGGCATTCGAATCTCGCCCTTCCAGAATCGAGCCCCTCTATCGGCTTGCTGCTTATTACAGAGGCATGAATAACTTTCAGGAGGCCTACAACACAACTCTAAAGGGGCTCAGAATACGAAATTCAAATGATGTCTTATTCGTCGACCAATGGATCTATGACTATGGATTCCTTCTAGAATACTCTGTAGCGGCTTACTGGCTTGAAAAATATACAGAGGCATTATTAGCCTCCTATCTGCTCATCAGCAATCCCGCTTTGCCGCAAGATATCCGTCAAACTGTGCAAAAAAACTTGGTGTGGATCAACCAGAAAATGAATGAGCAAAAACAACAAATCACAGATGAAGCAATTACTGCTGAAAAGTAATGATAAACATTGAGGAAAAAAGAGAAAAATAAAGAAAATGGACATGGACTGTAGTGGACGGTAATGGACCGTAGTGGACTGTAATGACGATACCGTATTGTCCGTATTGTTCATTACAGTCCACTACGGTCCATTACCGTCCACTACAGTCCATGTCCATTTTTCCATATTTCTATTCCCTGTGTTCCATAAAGGATAACTGTATGAAGTATAAACGGGTTTTGCTAAAACTTTCCGGCGAAGCACTGACAGGCTCCGAAAAATTCGGCATTGGATACGAAGCCTCTCTCAACATCGCTAACAGCCTTAAAAAATTACATTCCGATGGATTACAACTTGCTCTTGTCATTGGAGGCGGCAATATTTTTAGAGGAGTTAATCTTAAGGAGCTAGGGATGCAGCGCACTCCAGCAGACCATATCGGGATGCTTTCCACTCTGATCAATGGCATCGCTTTGCAACAAGCACTGGAGTCCATTGGCTGCCCTGCAAGAGTAATGACAGCCTTAGAATGCCCCAAAGTGGCCGAACCATTCAACTGGACTCGGGCGCAAGATTCTTTAAATAAGGGCGAGGTTTTAATTTTTGTCGGAGGAACAGGCAACCCTTACTTTACGACAGATACAGCTGCAGCACTACGTGCAAGCGAAATAAAGGCGGACGTCTTAGTGAAAGCAACAAAAGTGGATGGCATTTATGATAAAGATCCCCTTAAATTTCCTGACGCTGTGAAATACCATACAATGGGTTATTCTCAAATACTTGCACAAAATCTACAAGTTATGGATGCTACATCCATTGCATTATGCATGAGTAATAAGATTCCAATTTTTGTCTTTAACATGAAATTGCTCGGAAAAGTTTCCATTGACGAGCTGATAGCAAAACATGAAGGCACATTAGTTAAGGAGAGTTCTCCATGAGTCAAATTTTAGACCAAACAAAAGCAAAAATGAACGCCGCCATTGAACACCTCAAAGAAGAGCTGCGAGGGATACGTACGGGGCGAGCCAATCCAGGCATGGTCGAAGGGGTTCAAGTTGAAGTTTACGGCAGCATGATGCGACTCAAAGAGATCGCGTCAATTAATGCTCCAGAACCACGGCAAATCGTCATCAGCCCCTTTGATCCTAGTAACAAAGATGCCATTCGAAAAGCTATTGAGAAGGCCAACCTTGGTTTTAATCCCATGGTCGATGGGCATATAGTTCGCATAAAAATTCCCCCAATGGACGATGCAATGCGAAAAGATATGGTCAAACTATGTCAAAAAAGACAAGAAGAGACCAAAGTACGCATCAGAGAAGCAAGACGCGAAGGCAACGACTCAGCTAAAAAACAAAAGGGCGATGGGATATTAGGCGAAGATGACGTCAACCGCATCTCAAAGCAAGTCCAAGAGCTCACTGATAAATCTTGTAAGGAAGCGGAAGATCTCTGTGCCAAGAAAGAAAGAGAAATCGCCGTCATCTAAACAAGATAGCTAATAAAGAAAACCTCTAAGTAGAAAGTAACAGGATAAGCAGGATCGCAAGCGGCAGGATAAGAAGGATGGTAAGCATCCTTCTTATCCTGCCGCTTGCGATCCTGCTTATCCTGTTACTTTTCTACTTAGAGGATTTCTTTTCTAGTCTTATGCAGTTGTCATCTGTGTACTGATAAGACCAAAACCATGACGGCGCAGGCAACTTCTCTAAACAATAATTCATCACGCCATCAATCTTTGTGACAACCATCCGATGCCCATCAGGCACATGGATTTCAATGTTACCTTCCAGTTCGACGCCATCTGCATAGAATTCCCCATTTCCTTCCAATTGTATGCTGCAACTCTCAGAACGTGCAGCGGCCCCCTTCCAAAGCCTTGTCACGCTCTCTAAGGCTATCCCTTTGTTGCGAATTGTCGTATTCTTCAATACACACTTTCCTGTGTGAATGCCATATTGCACAACTCCATTGGGCTCGGGGCTGCCAACAACACTCGCGGCGTTGATGACTAAGCTTCCCTGCAAATTCAATTGATCGATGTCGAGTTCAGCAATCTCGAGAATCAGTTCTGACCCCTCAGCAATGGTTCCTCCGCGGATTTTCTGTGCAATAATCGAAAAAAGAGGCCCCACAGCAGGATGCAACAATGCAATATAAGAAGGACCCTTCTGTTGGTATTCGACTTCATTCTTAACAGGCGGAGCAGTAAAGCCGCAATATTGTGTGAGCAATTCAGCATTATTGTATAAAAGATCGTAAAAACAACCTTCTGGAGTTTCTGAAAGAGAGTTTTCTGGAGTATAAGCTTTTTTTGTTACGGAAATGGTCTTTCTTCTATCATTGTACGTGACAAAGGTTCTCAGATTGTCTGGAGAAGGGTTTTTCAATTTCTGCGGATAACTATCGACAATATAATCTGAAATGTTTTGCATCGTTGACTCAAGACGCCCAGCAACTGTTTCAACACTTTGACCATTCTCATCGACACATTGAACTTTGGTCTTCATGTTGATAAGCATCCCAGGAATGGGTGCTTTAGAAATTAACGGCTTAAGATATTCGAGATCGACGAAAAGGATATTTGTGTTTGCAGGATAGAGAGAATAAGGACTTCCGGGAACCGCAGGTACATCCCGAATCCCTTGGCATTCAAATTCAGTATATTCAATGTTAGAAATGCGGTATTCAACCCCTTCTTCCTTCTCTGTCTCGACAAGAACATCCATCCCCTCCGACGTGTTCAACAGCCTAGGACAGCTAGCAAAACCAAATTTTTTGTTCTTTTGTATGCCCCAACCCGTAAATGCAATCAAACCATAGTCAATGCCAGCAATGGGGTTATTAATTTGCCTCACAAGAGCCTTTGTATATCCTTGGGCCAACAAGGTATCAAGAATGCCAGAATCTGTCATCAGCTTCCATATCACCCCATGCCCTCCAGGCTTTAGCATGAGCGTGCAAGCATCAGTAGTGATCCATATGCCCTCTTTAGAGATCATTGGCACTAATGGCTGCACAAAAAAATGAAAACTTTCCACAGGGCGTCCAAACCATCTACTTGCCCCAAATATCTTTCTGATGTGGTTATCGTTATTTTTCTCGTTGGATGTCATCAGCGCCACGGGAGTCACCACTTGCTTTCCATGCAGCTTAAAATACAGATATTCTTTAGCCTGCAGATCACGTATGAGACCTTCTAACAATGTTCTGCCACAAAAAGCCAGTTCTGCTGCCGGCAAAGCCTCCCCGCTCCTTTCGTCATGTAGATTTAACCGATCTCCAGCACCACCCACAGGATAAATCTCAGCCATCTTGCCAATGGAATCAATTCCATGGCGTATTGCCAAACGCGTTTCAGGGGTATCCTGAGAAAGATCAAAGCCAGGAGGATGATAAAAGCGTTGATGATCAGGAGTTGGACTGGAGTTTCGATTGGCTATTATCTTCAAGACATTAAGTTGATATCCAATGATGCCTCCAATGACATCGTATGATTTTTCCAACTCGTTAAGAACATTAAAAAGAGACTCAAGACATTGTTTTGGATCGTGTTTATTTAGAATGGAAAATAATATAGGGGCCTGACCAATAGCTAAGAAGCATTTGATCAGATATCTTTCATGAGGATTTGTATTTTTCAGGAGCCGCTTAAGATCATTGGAATGATCAGTTGCAGAAATGACACCAAAGACATCGTCAAGAATTACGTCCTTTTCTTGGATAGTTGAGGAAGTACTAAATGCCTTTGAGACGTATTCTAGATCGGAAATAATTTCTTGAGTGGAACGGGATGTATCTTTCATCTCAACCGTTTTAATTGAAAGTTATGGAAATCTGATCAAAGAGCGCATATAATCATGATCATACAAGCTTTTGAATTCTCTTACACGATCTATTTTGCGCAAAAGATTTTCTCCTATGGTGCTATGTATGAAGGGGTTAAAGCTTATGAAATCAAATATAAGCGAGATCTATGTTGATTTATCAAGAAATTTTCTTATAATTTGCTTTGACTATAAAATGGCATGCCGGATAAAAGGGTCGACAGAACAAGGACTTCGTGGAAGACTTACGGAAAAATTAAGAACTATATCTAACAAGGAGTAGAACATGGAAAAAAAGAATCCAAAAAATTCAGCGTTTATGAAGCCAATGCAAGTGAGTGAAGAGTTGGCAGTGATTGTGGGCCGCGGTCCAATGCCACGCACAGAAGTTGCAAAAAAGTTATGGGATTACATTAAGAAGCATAAGTTGCAAAACCCAAAAAACAAACGTGAAATTATACCTGATACAAATTTGGCTAAAGTTTTTGGTTCACCACAACCAATCAACATGTTCAAAATGACCAGCAAGGTTTCTACTCATTTGACAAATCCTCAGCCTGCAGGCGCCCGCCGCTAGGGCTGGATTGGGGTCTGGCTTGTGATTTGTAATTTGGGCAGAAACAGAGTTTTGACATAAAGGTTGCCCAAATTGTAAATCGCATGCCTGAACCCAATTCTCGCATAGGCCTAGGCTCGATTCCATCACAAGCGTCGTCCCCATTCTTTCAGTCTTAGTTGGCTATTGGTTTAACTTTGTCCAAAAGGTAGCTTTAATGACTCCCCTCTGCGTCTCTGCGACAAGCAAAAAGGGACAAGGGACGTAAGGGACTTTAAAGGACAAAGGACATTTGCTGCACCTGTCCTTTAGGTCCCTTGTCGCCTTCTTGCTTGTCGGGGAGACGCAGAGGGAATTATAAGGCAGTAATTTCGAGCGATCAACAAACGCCGGTAAAAAGGAAATGGACATGGACGATAATGGACCGTAGTGGACGATAATGGACAGTAATGGACGACACGCATCGTCCATTACTGTCCACTACAGTCCATTATGGTCCATTACTGTCCATGTCCATTTCCTTTTTAGTGGGCAATGAAGTGTAGAAAGAGAGAGTCGCATCTTCGATGCTTAGCAAAGGCTTAAGAAAACTAATCATTTTTTCCTCTTTTTTCTCTCGTTTTGTAGCCCACACCAAGGTTTCACAAGTGCGAGCGAAACCGCAGGTGTGGGAATCCATGAGGGTTTGTGCCGGCCCTCCGGGACGGTATGTTTGGGTGACGCTATCCCCAGGCTTCGCTTACCCCTCCGGGGAGCTTCAGCCTGGGCTATTACATGAACAGGCCCTCCGGGCTGTTTACAACCTCTGTTATTTGCTCTGCTGCATATGTCAAGGCATTTTACAAACAAAGGACCTTGCAAACAGCCCGGAGGGCCTGTTCATGTAATAGCCCAGGCTGAAGCTCCCCGGAGGGGTAAGCGAAGCCTGGGGATGGCGTCAACCAAGCACCCCGTCCCGGAGGGCCGGTACAAACCCAACTTCACCACTCAGGGATCTGTCTCATACACAATTCTTATTTTGGTATCTCAGAGCGGCCACAAACTTGTATCCGGTGTGACACGTGCACACGTAACACTATCTAATTCGTGCATCGCCTTTTCTAACTCTTTCAAATCCCCTTCAACACTGCGTTCAGGCTCTTTTTGTAAATCCACAGGCTCTCCAAAAGTAATATGCACTGTTGAAAAAGGCTTCGGCACAATTAATTTATCCCACGATTTCAATTGCCAAAAAGCACTTGCAGACCATGTAAAAGGCACAACAAGAGCCCCACCCTTTTTGGCTGCTAGTGCAATTCCTGGTTTAAGCCGGTACCTGGGCCCTCGAGGTCCGTCTGGAGTTAAGATGATCACTTCTCCCCCTTGCTGCAATTGGGAGATTATCTGTGAAAGAGCTTGGTAGCGTGCATTATGGGCAACGCGCAACGTACGCCCAACAGCATAACTATGTGCAAGGATAGCCAAAAGCTCTCCGTCTTTACTTTTGCTGATGACGGCTCTGTAAATATACTGTGGAGCATAAGTATGCAAAATTTCAGGCAATATGACTAGTCGATTATGCCAAAGCATTAAGATGCGGGGCTTTTCAGAAGGGGTATCTACAAAATTTTCAAAGCCAGTGATATGAATGGTACAAGTTTTTAAAATTGCCTTTAGAATAGCCTTTGCGAGATAGACAGCAGGATATAGAAAGCCATAGCGCTTACAAAATTCCCAAGCTTTTCCTCTCATCCTCATATCCCTCCAACCATTTCACGCCTACCACAAAAAATACAAGATAAGCACGCATAATACAGGCTTCGGTTTAAGAAAAAAAACGTCTTAGTAAAAAAGTTAAACGCAAAGCTCCCTGCCGGAGGGGCAATCGAGTGGGTTCGTCTTTGACGTACTCCGGTTCTTTCGAAAAATAACTTGAGTTATTTAGGAGGCGCAAAGACCCGAAGTCGCAAAGAGAAGAAGAAGATATTTTTTCAAGCAAAATTAAATCTTCCTTCCTCTACTTTCTTTGCGACTTCGGGTCTTTGCGCCTTTGCGTTTAACTTCTTTACTAAGACGTTTCTTTTATGCCTGCATATCCTGTAGCGCAACAATGTGTTCTGCAGCGCGCTCACTGGCATTGTTCTCTTGTAAAAGCTGTCCCATCAGAATGCAATCTGCTATGCACCGTTCTCGCTCAATCCCTGGCTGATTCAGAGCACGCAACAGCCTATAAAGATCTTCGCCCGAAAAAGCCTTCTCAATCATTTCTGGATAGACCTCTTTTCCCGACAATATGTTGACGATGCAGTAATGAGGCAACCGCACTTTAAGAATATGTTTAGCAATTAATCGATTTAAAAGAGTGAGTTCATAACTGACCACCGCTGGACACTGATGCAACGCAAGTTCTAATGTGACAGTGCCCGATTTCGCCATCGCGCTCCGACACGAACGCATCAACTCATAAGAATATGTCTTGGGCACAAAATAGACTTCGCGGTTGTGCTGCAGTTGTTGCTGTTTAAGAATTTCCTGCACTAGCGACATATTCTGTTCGTGAGCGCAAGAAATGGCAAAGCGCGTTTGCGGTTCCTGTTCTTTCAATAACTTTGCCGCCATCAGTTGTTTAGGGAGATTGCGCTTAATCTCCTTAGGACGGCTTCCAGGGAACAAAGCAACCAAATGCTCGGTATCTTTTATGCCTAACAGTTTTTGCCAGTCTGGTGAATACTGATGCTGACTTATAATCTCTCGTAAAGGATGCCCCACATATTCAACTTTTAAAGAGGTATTCGCAAAATACTGAAGTTCAAAAGGATAGATAGCAAGAAGAAGATCAAGAGTATCGGCCATCTCCTTAATGCGATGAGATCCCCAAGCCCATACTGTCGGGCTGATGTATTGTATGATTTTGCCCCGATATCCCCCCTTTCGCAATGCTTTTGCCATCCGAAGGCTAAAGGAAGGGGAATCAATAAAAATCACAGCATCCGGACATTCTGCCACTATGCATTTTCGAATTTGATGAAATTGCTTCCAAAGTTTTGGTAATTCCAAAAGGACATCGGTGAATCCCATCACGCTAAAGTCTTCCATTGTCAAATCAAAGGAAACGCCCTGATGGCGCATTTCAGGGCCTGCTACTCCCTTAAACTCAATATTACCCAGCTGTTTTTTGAGCGCTGCGATGAGATGGGCCCCATACATATCCCCGCTGAGTTCCCCTGCAAAAACAAATATAGATCCAAATGCCTTCATAACCCACCATGCACTGGCTTTGCACCTTTTTTATGAATCAGCATGAGGTTGCGAATGTACGATATTAAGCCAAGACCAGGTCCAATTCCATTGACGGGATCACCGATATAATTTGCGTAGACAACTGAAACAATGCCTCCACAAAAGCTTAGCCACCAAAAGAGAGGGCGCACGATGCTGCGGTGTTCCCATTCAGCTATGAGCCACTGTGCCCAAAAGCGGCTGGCGAAAAGCATCATCCCCAAAGTTCCTAAAATATGCCATAGAATGCTGACATTTCTGACAGCTTGGCCATTCCAAGTGGGCAAGCGGAACCATTCGATGGTCCATTGATCGAAGAGAAAGTTTGGCAGAACAAAAAAAAGAGCCAAAAGTCCATTTAGGCCAACCATCAGAACGATCACTGTTCGAAGCTTGAATTGACTGTTCGGTTCTTTCATCAGGTTAAGATTGCGCCAGGCAATGATCGCATTGCATAATTGTATGGCAGTGACATGAAATTGAAGCTGAATAAACCCATGCACGACTAAGAGGACATTTCCGATCACGGAAAGGCGCCAGAATATGGGTGTGACAATACTTTTTTGGTGCTGTTCACTGACAAACCACTGCTGCAGCAAACGCAAGCCAAAGACTAATTGAGCAAGATAGCCGAAGGGATAAAGCCATTCGCGCCAATGATCCAGCAACATCATCACAGCTCCGTTTCGACTTTATACTTCAAATGCCTTTTGCGCATCCATCGAACCGCAAGCATGTCTGCAATAGTATTTAAAGATCGATTGAAGAAGTTGTATTTCGTTTGACCGCAAACGCGAGGACGATGGTTCACAGGTACTTCAGCTACTCTGAAGCCTGCAATGGAAAATAGAGCGGGGAGGAAGCGATGCATTCCATGATACATTTTTATGGCATGGAGGCATTTAGTTCGATAGATCTTCAAGGAACATCCTGTATCTTTGACTCCATCCTGGCATAGCCTTCGGCGCACTTTATTTGCCAGCCAAGAGGTCACTTTTTTTGACAAGGGATCTTTCCGTTTGATCCTTTGTCCGCACACCAAATCGTAATCTGCAATCATATCAATCATTTTTGGAATGTCTGCAGGGTCATTTTGTCGATCCCCATCTAATGTGATGACAAACTCCCCTTGAGCTGCCTTAAAACCTGCATCAAAGGCGCTTGATTGTCCAAAATTGCGAGAAAAAACTAATATTCTGAGATATTTCTTATGCGCAGTTAATTGTTTTAAAATGGCGAGAGTATCGTCTGTGGAGCCATCGTCGACACAAATTAACTCCCATGGTTCAGATAAATCATTCATGACAGTCTCCAGCTCATGAATCAGCTTGTCTACATTTTCCTCTTCATTTTTTAAAGGAATGACAACAGAGTACTTGGGGGGTTGTCTGTTCATGATTCTCTTCTCCTGATATAGGGAGGTGGATGGGAATGCCCTTTGTCCTCAGTTTGGTGCAAATGTTGACGGAAAAGGGCTTTCCAATGACTGTAGACTTCAATCAACTCTTTATTGACTAAGGCCCTAATTTGTAAAAATGAAAGGGCAAGAGGGAATTCCTTATAGCGAAAAACCTTATTCGAATAAGCTTGCTTTGATGGGGTCAGGCGGTATTGAGAAGACATAATTGCATGGGTCATCACGGTAATGCGACGGGGAAAAGCTGAAAAAGAGTTGTGGGTGAAATTTTTGAGGATTGCTGTTGCAGACATGATGACCTCCCCTAAATGGGGCGTATTCCCCTGAGAAAGATACTTTTCTTCCACCTCTTGCTCAAGCATGGGATAGAGGATGCAAGCCATCAACACCGACCTGTCGAGCTTTTGTTTTGTCAATGTCTGATTTATTTTATCTGCTCCAGTAAAGTACAGAAAAGATTGCTTGCCTTTAGGTCCTTTTAAAAATGTATCAAGAGCGGGAAAAAGCAGACCTAACAATCCAGATTCCATCATGAGACTAAAGAAGGGCGCAGAAGCCCCAGATTCCATCATGCGCAACATTTCTTCAAGAACGCGAGCCTGTGAACTTTTGACAATCTCTTCTCTGCACTTTATGAGGGCTTTCTTGGACTCTACGTGAAGTTGGAAGCCAAAACGGGCTCTAAATTTTAACAAACGGATCATCCGCACTGGGTCTTGTCTAAAGCGGATCTCAGCGTCTCCAATGGTGCGCAACACATTTTTATGAATGTCCTCCCAGCCACCTACGTAGTCGATGATCTCATGGGTCGTAGGATCGTAAAAGAGACCATTAATTGTGAAGTCGCGCCTCAAAACATCTTGTTCTTCATTTCCCCACTGATTGTCGTGGACAATGAGATCGCCTTCATCTTCACCGGAGCGAAAGGTAGCCACTTCAATGATTTTGCGTCCTAATCGAATGTGAGCGAGTCGGAAACGTCTTCCAATGAGGATGCAGCGCCTTTGAAAGACATCTTTAATCTCTTCGGGAAGAGCTGAGGTTGATATGTCGTAATCTTTTGGAACCCGTTTGAGTAAGAGGTCGCGGACGCTCCCTCCCACGAGGTAGGCTTTATATCCGGCCTCGCGCAATTTTGTGAGAACATAAACTGCATCGGGATCGATTAAATTGGGGCTAATATCGTGATCACTGACGGTGTATACTTTAGGCTGCACAATAAAACAAAAGCTCCTGGCTAATAAAAGGCCGTTATAAAAGACTAAAATTGGACAAATTAAGAAAAATGAAAGCTCTAATAAGTACCAATATATTAAGGAGAAAAAAGGTAAAAGTCAAGCGTGCTTTATGTGCGCGTTGTGCATTGTGCATGCGGTGCGTTGTGAGCGCGGTGAGTTATGCATGAAGATTTTTACCACAGAGATCACAGAGAGATGGGAGATAAACAGAGGAGGGGATTTTAAATAAAAGCCATGCCTATGCCGGTTGAGTAGTTCTTTTCCTTCTGTTGCCCATACTGCCCATTTTAATACGTCGTGGCGAACCTCGCATTTTTCCTCTTTTTTCTAACACGAGATTGTAACCTAAAACGTCAATTAAACTAGAAAATGTTTTTAGGGTTAGGTTGTCTCTCTTACCAGATCTTATGTCTTGAATAATTGTGGGAGAGATTCCGGCTTGTTGGGCCAGACTACGAATAGAGATCTTGTCTTCAGCCATAATAGCTAACAACAATTCGGATAAAACTAGCTCTCGATAAGATTTCTCATGCTTCTTTTTGAACTCAGGATCTAGCATAAGCTCATCATATGTTGACATAGGCTTGTCTTTAGCATGTTTCATAAAAAGTAGTATTGCAGAGAGGTATTTTAGAGTGCAACAGAATTGAAATTAATGCTTTGCTCCAACGATGTACCGCCCCTGCCGGGGCGGGATATGTTGTTTGTAGCATACCCAGGCTTCGCTCGCCCCTCCGGGGCAACGCTCAACCTGGGCTAAATTGTAACAGCCCTCCGGGCCGTGTGCAACCTCTGTTGTTGCCTGTGCTGCAACTGTCAACTTTTTACAACCAAACAACAGACGCTGCACACGGCCCGGAGGGCTGTTACAATTTAGCCCAGGCTGAGCGTTGCCCCGGAGGGGCGAGTGAAGCCTGGGTTAGCCACACACAACACATCTCGCCCCGGCAGGGGCGGTACATCATCGAAGTTCGTGGAAATAAGCACAAAACCGCAAAAGGAGTGTTGTACTCTCTTTGCGGCTCTGCGCCTTCGCGTTTAATTTTTTGGAAATAGCCTCAGTTTAAGCCTGCGGTGGTTTGTTCGTCCCTTTTAAAAGTTGTATAATCACTCCATTCATGACTATAAAGGCCACAGTAAGAATCATAGCAGGCAGAACTAAAGGCCCTGTAAAGATCCCGAACACAAGGAGGGCAATCAAACCAGCTAACGTTAATACTGATCCAATCACTCCACATTTTGCATTAAGAACTCTAGTTTTCATCAATTTTTCATGAGCCCCTGGACTTTTTGCATCTTCGCCTGTAGGAGATGGCTTAATAACCAAACTTCCTATATTAGCAGCACTTAAAATTATGCCTGTAACGGGTAAGCAACCTGCAATCATGCGTAAAGCCGAAACATCGGTTCCACATCTACCACTAGTTAAACAACAAGTTTCTGCCATATAAAATCCTTATTTTATTAATATTAAAAATGTTTATAAAAAGTCGAACTACACTAGAATATATAGATCACATCGATATTAATCAACGCATTAGTCATATAAAATATCCCTTATATAACCATCAAATAAAAACAGATGCATGACAACTCAAAATCCGCTATACTTAACGCCATGCAACACGTAAATTTAGAAACACAAAATATTCTCGATCTCCTCCAATCTCTTTCTCCAGATAGCTCCAAGACAACTCTACGCTCCTGGATAAAAGATGGTCGCGTAACAATTGATGGCGAAATCGCAAAAAATGCTTCAATTGTTGTGCAAAAAGGGCAAAAAGTGGAATTAGGAGCCCGCCCCCGATTTATTGTCGGAGGGATCAAAATCTACTACGAAGATCGAGCTTTTATCGCCATAGAGAAACCTGCAGGACTATTAAGCGTCGCCACAAATTTTGAGAAAGGGAAAACGGCACACGCCCTATTAAAGGACCACTATCGCCCAGGCCGCGTATTTGTCGTTCATAGAATTGATCAAGACACCTCCGGAGTCATGGTCTTTGCCTTCACTGAAGAGGCACGCGATGCCTTCAAAGATAAGTTTGAAAAGCATGATATCGAACGCATCTACATTGCCATCGTCGAAGGGCAGATGACCGAAAGCAAAGGCACATGGCAATCGCTCCTCTATGAAGATGACAACTACAAAGTACATAGCACCACAGACCCCACAAAAGGCCAGATTGCGATCACCCATTTCCAAGTTCTTGCGACTTCTCACCGGTACACTGCATTGCAGCTCAAGCTTGAAACGGGACGAAAAAATCAAATTCGAGTCCACTGTCAAAACGCCGGACACCCCATCGTTGGGGATAAAAAATATGGTGCAGTCACGAATCCCATCAAACGATTGGCGCTGCATGCCTGTCATTTAGCTTTAAAACATCCGATCACAAAACAACCCCTCCAATTTACCTCTCCAATACCCGAGGAGTTCAATAAATTGATTTCATTCGATTATGCACCAAAATAATGTCTGGAAAGGCTTTTTAATCTTCGTGGCTCTTGCTGCCCTCTGGTTTAGTGTTGAATCGTTGTACAAACTCTACAAATATGTAAGACTGGATGCAAGTACTGTAAGTGAATCGATCCAATGGGACATTGAAGAGATTGGATATGATCGTTTTGCGCCGCATGGAAACTACACGTTTGTTGTAGATGGAAAGCCGTTTACAGGAGAGTCATTGCTGCAAGAGACGACATATCGCAATGGTTGGGTCGTTCAAGAGTGGATTGCCAAACACTCTTTAGAACCAGTGAAAATTTGGTATTCTACTAGTGATCCAACACATTCTGCTTTACAAAAAACTTTCCCCACCAAAGAATGCCTATCAACAGCTTTGCTTTGGGGGCTATTTCTCTATTTTGTCGGTATCGGCTATTATGTTGGTAAATACACAGATGGGAAAGTGTGAAAAATTCGAGCTCCTGTTTTGTGTGCCCAAAATTTTTCGTGCCCGAGCCCGTGTGCGTGCCCGTGCCCGAATATTATTCATTACATTATTTTTTTTCACATTAGTCTGTGGATATTGATAAGGAAAAGAATAATATTCGGGCACGGGCACGCACACGGGCTCGGGCACGAAAAATTTTGCAGCTTTAGCCTGCGCGTTCACGAGAATTATAGACTTGAGATTTTATTATGTTATATACACTGCGAAACAATTCATTTTCAGGCGAAACCCTTGAAGCGACCTTTTGCCCGGATGTCGGAATGAATATGGTTAGCTATAAAAAGGGAGAAATAGAGATAATCGATCAAAGCACACGCACCCTCTTTGAAGAACGAAGCGCTGGATTAGGAGCACTCATTGGACCACATTTTCATCATCGGAATCCCAACACTATCCCTAAAATACAGGATGAATCTCTTTTTCCCCATATCCAAAAAGTGCGCCAAAAAGGGGTTGCAGAACCTTTTTCCCACGGAATAGCCCGTTACGCCCCATGGAAGGTCGAAGCAGCATCTGAAACAAAAATTGTCGGAACCCTTTCCGGCAAAGACACGTGGAATGGGATCCCTTTAGCAGATCTAGAAGGGCAAAATTTTAAGATGAATTACTCTGCAGAACTCACACCTGAAGGACTTCTTCTGAAACTGTCAGTGATCAGCGATACCGATTCTCTCGTAGGAATCCATTTTTATTACAATCTGCCCAATAGCACAGGCACCATCATGAGTCGTGTTAAAGATCATTACATCGACGGAAAAGAAAAAAAGACAATTCCACGATCTTGGAAAGGGAATTCAGAGCATTCAGGAAACCTTCTTCAATTTCCACTGAATGAAGCCGCAGACTTTACTTTTTTCCCTTCTCCAAATCCTCTCGAAGGGACTGTAATGCTAAACAACAGTAGCTATCAGCTGCTCACAAAATACTCATGCCCATCACAGGAAAACTGTTGGCAATTGTATCATCCTGCCGGCGCTTCCTTCGTATGTATCGAACCCATCAGCTCGCAAGATCCTCGACACCCTAACCTCACTGTGAGCTCCCTTCAAATTCAACTTCAAATTTTGAGTAAGGATGCGACGCATGTCATTTAGCCGTTTTACCCGTTATAACGCGATTCCAGCCATTCTTTTGCTTTATGTATTGCCTATATTATTCTTAAGCGCTTCTCACGCTGATTTTCTGGTCTCCGCCAGTGGTTTGTTCCTCTTCTCATTAGGAATGTGCATCACCCTTGGAGGAGCTTGCCTTTTTTATTTGCTACTGTGTGTTTGGGAAGGGGGTTTGCAGCAACAACATGCATTTATACGTGTGCCTGAGCCTATTACATCGTCTCCGCAGGAAGCCATTCAACCACTTCTAAATGACAAGGACAATTCCGTCGAAAAAGAGGCACAACAAGAGGCAATGATAGCCCTACAGGAAGAGATGCGGCAAACGGTGAATGTCTATGAACAACGTCAGAATCAGTTGCTGGCAGAAATACAACAACGCAATGAAAAAATTAATCATCTACATATGGAATATGAGACAGGCCAAAAATCGATTCAAAATACTGTCCAAGAACTGAGCGGCTACAAAAAAACCTCACTCGAACAAATTCGTCAAAAAGACTCATTTTTGAAAGATTGCCAACAGAAAATTTCTGAGCAACAATCGGTTATTGAAAAATTGCAACACCAAGTTGCTGCACTTGAAAACAAAGAACAGGAACTCAATTACGAGATCAAAACGCTGCTGCAATTCTCCCAAATGGAAGAAATGCCACTATTCGATGATGAGAAGGACTTAGAAACATTTGAGTTTGATCCAAATTTCAAACAAACCAAAATGGGCGCTATTCTGAATGATAGTGATGGTAGGGACGGTGGAAATGGTCATGCCCATGGCACCCTATCTATCCTCAGACAAGGAATCGAGATGGCTATAAAAATGCAGGGCGTTGGAAGCCAAAGCCAATCGGGATCTCGTCCTCTTCCTATCGAAAACTCTGTGCTCGATCTCCGTCGCTTATGTGACAATCTACGTCAGATCACAACGCATCCTGTCTTGTTATATTCTCAAAAGGAAAGCAAAATGCTTTTCGCCAATGCCCAAATCAAAACTGCTTTGGGATGGACTCCTGAGAAATTTGTCCAAATCTTCCCTGAGATTGTATCGGATGGGCTCGATGAATGGAGAGGAAGCCTCAAGCGTTTGGCGGGTGATCCTGAGCTGCAATGTAGCATCCCATTGAAGTCCAAAGAGGGTGTAGTAACAGAGGTTAGTTGTTTTCTAGGACTTATCGAAACAGGAATTTTCCGCAATCACGTGATCGCTGTGTTGCGTGAGTGAATGTGCCCTTGAGTGATTGAAATGCCGCTTGGGACAGTTCTGTCATAACCGCAGCTTTT
>Ga0207056_1040_pt1 | contig 25463 bp, 29 predicted proteins | sample Alteio_BWMinCont_58_FD_153289 | JGI IMG/M metagenome (GOLD analysis project Ga0207056, IMG submission 153289) | Enriched cells from forest soil in Barre Woods Harvard Forest LTER site, Petersham, Massachusetts, United States -... | ecosystem: Environmental > Terrestrial > Soil > Temperate forest >... | reverse complement strand
TTTTTAATAAGCCAACCCTTTTTGTCATGAATATCCATGTCATGATAATAAGGCATGGCAGCAGAATGCCAATTAACCCCTTTGTTAAAAAAGCAAGGCCCATAAAAAAACAACATGCGATGATTAAGGCATGACGTGAGGCATGGGCCTTTGTTGCCATTAAGAAGCTATACAAGGAAAGCGTAATGAAAAAAGCAACCTCGAGATCGAGGTTTGCGTAGTGGCCGGCAAAAAAATAGATTGGTGTTGTTGCTAAAATGATCGCACTGTACATGCCACTTGCTCTATTGAAAACAAGGCGACCTGTGATGTAGGTAGATATGCATCCAAGAAGTGCACATAAGGCTGGAAAAAACCTCACTGCCCATTCATTCATGCCAAAACTTTTCATAGCTAGCATTTGGAGCCAATAATGTAAAATAGGCTTATCAAGAAAAACGACATTGTTTTGCTTTGGGACAATGATATTGCTTGTAGTTAGCATTTCACGAGATATTTCAGCATAACGGGCTTCGTCAGGTAAAAAAAGTGAATAACTCCCTAAAAAAGTAAAATAAAAAAGCAATAGGGCAATGCTAAGATAGAGCAAGTCGAGGGCCCAGGTTTGATGCTGTTTTATTGTGATTGGAAAAAATTTCATTTATTAATGGTCCCTAAGACCGTTATAAAACCAAAAGCTGTGGAGGCATATGAAAAAAAGCATTGTACTGTGCGCAGATGACTTTGGACAAGCGGAGGTGATCTCTGGGGGCATTCTCAATTTAATTCAATTAGGCCGTATTTCTGCGACCAGCTGCTTAGTCAATATGCCAGATTGGGCCCTGCACGCTTCATATTTAAGGCCTGTTATTGGCAAAGTAGATATTGGCTTACATTTCAATTTGACACTAGGCCGACCATTATCGAACATTTTTAGGGCAAATTATGGTCATGTTTTCCCATCGTTATCTTGGTGGATGGCTTATGCTTTGATAGGCAAATTGAATAAAAATGTCATTGCATCAGAACTTCAAGCACAGTTAGACACATTTATGGAACATTTGGGTTTGCCTACACATATTGACGGACATCAACACCTTCATCAGTTTCCTTTGATTCAGGATGTGGTGTTAACTGAATATCAAAATAGGTTTAAAGCAAGTCTTCCTAAGCCCTATGTCCGCTTAAGCTTATTGAGGACAATGGGCAAGGGGGCCATGACCAGAATCAAAATGATGACAATTAACAGGATGGGGGGCACCTCTCTACAAAAAAAACTATTGCAGTTAGGTGTACCACATAACCGTGACTTTTCAGGCGTGTATTCATTTGATACTGACAATTATCGACAATTATTTAAAGAATATCTGTCCTCAACATATGATGGGGGGATGATCATTTGTCATCCGGCTATGTCAAAACAAATTAGCCATGACGCCATTGCCAATGCAAGATGGCAAGAATATCAATATTTTACCAGCGAAAGCTTTATTGCTGATTGCGAGAGCAGTCAGGTCATGGTCCGGCGCTTTCAATGGTAATGGCCTTGGAGGGATGCCAATGTCAAAATTATCTGGTATGATCCATCTATCATCAGTGTTTTCCTGACCGTTAACTCAGTTAGATACCGCTAGATGTAAATTTTGTTTAATATTAGTAGAAGGTGAAGTATGTCAGCAGCAGCAGTACGTGAAATTGGCACCGTTAAATGGTTCAACAACAGTAAAGGTTATGGCTTTATTCAACGCGATCAAGGTGGGGATGTTTTTGTTCACTACCGTGCCATTCGTGGTGATGGGTACCGTACACTCGAAGAAGGAATGAGAGTTGAATTTACTGTTACACAGGGTCAAAAAGGTCTTCAAGCAGAAGACGTTACTGTCGTAAAATAACAAATGCTAAGCTAATTAGAAGTTGTTTAAGCGAAACGATGCCATCCATGCCCTGCCTGGATGGCATTAATTTTTTTCATTAAAATAAAAGAAGATATAAGGCTTGAAGCAGTGGATAGGTTGAAAGAATTAGAAAAAAAATTATTACATTATACTGGCAAAGCAATCGCAGATTATCACCTCATCAAACATCATGATAAGATTATGGTTTGTTTATCTGGCGGGAAAGATTCATTCACGCTGTTAAAGATTTTACGGCTATTGCAGCAACGGGCCAAAATAAATTTTGAATTATTTTCATTTACTTTAGACCAGGCGCAACCTGGCTGGCATGATCAGGAGCTTAAAAATTGGTTGACACAAAACGATGTTCCTTTTGAAGTTTTATCAAGAGACACGTATTCAATTGTCAAAGCAAAAATACCTGAAGGGCAAACTTATTGTTCGCTTTGTTCCCGATTAAGACGTGGCATTATTTATCGTTATGCTGAAGAAAAAGGTTTTACTAAAATTGCTTTGGGCCATCATAGGGATGATCTCATTGTCACTTTACTGATGTCGATTTTGTATAATGGTGAAATTCGCTCCATGCCTCCTAAGTTATTAAGCGATAATAAAAAAAATATCCTGATACGTCCGCTTTGTTATTGTCAGGAGAAAGACATTGCAGAATATGCCAATTTAATGAATTTTCCAATTATCCCCTGTAACCTATGTGGCTCACAACAAAATTTGATGCGTCAAAAAATTAAAAGACTTATCAATCAATTGGCAGAAGAAAACCAGAAAGTCCCAAGTAATATCTTGCATGCCTTATCTGCAATCAAGCCAAGCCAATTAATGGACAAAGATTTCTTTGACTTTAAGGGACTGGATAAACAACAAGATGGTCCATTTGTTGGTTTACCTTTAGATGAAATGGAAAAAGCATTTTAAAGACGGAAAAAAGAATGCGAGTTTTATTTTTATTCCCAAGGCCACTAGACAGCCAGACTTCGATTGGTGGGGTAGCAGAATTTTTAAGTGCAATTGTTCCAATTTTACAAGATTTAAATGTTGTCCCGATAATTTATGCTGGTTTTAAAAATTTAAAACAGATTGAATTAGCAGATGACAAGCTGCTTGATGCGAAAGTTTACAATGGGCCTTTTTTGAAACCAAGATGGTTTATCTCCTATAGATTAATAAAAAATGTCATTTCACTATGTCAAAAAGAAAACATTGATATTATCCATGCACAAGGGACTTATCTTGCGGGCTTTATGGCCTTACAAATTTACAAACAATCAGGCATACCTTATGTCGTGACAAGTCATGGTGACATTTTACCTGCTGCTTCAAAACGCATGAAAAGATTTAGTGTACAAAAAAGATGTATTTCAGTATTGAAATATGCAAAAAAAGTGACCCACCTCACACCCATGTTAGAAAAAGTTTCTCATCAACTTTTTAACACAACAGAAAAGAGTGTCATCATTTCAAATGGTGTGAATACCAACCAGTGGCAAAAATATTCTGCCGAAAAAAATTTTCTTTTGGCCATTGGAAGGTTGGAATTAGGAAAGGGGTTCCATATCATTATTGAAACATATCAAGAGTTAGTAAAAAATGGTTTTACGGTGCCATTAGTGATTGCAGGCACAGGCACAAAAGAATTTTTTTTACATCAACTTGTTCAAAAATTAGGTTTAAATTTAATTACCAATAACCATGGCGTGACTGAGTTTCCAGAAAAAAGCGTTATTTTTACGGGTTATGTTCGAGGCGAGACAAAAAGTCGTTTAATTGAGAATGCGAAACTTATTTTATTTGCAACACAACCAAATTTATGGGAAGAGGCCTACGGCATTGTGCAATTGGAAGCAATGGCAGCAGGCAGGGCGTTAGTTGCAAGTGATACTACCATCACGCGTTATTTGCAAACTAAAGGTTTACAGTGTTTACTTGTCAGCCCAACATCTATTCAAGAATGGATGAGGGCCATCTTAACATTATTAAATGATGATACGCTTAGAAAAGGTATGGGAGAGGCAAATAAAAAGGCTGCCATTTCATTTGATTGGCATCCAATTGTGAAGCAATACGTTAATATTTACCGTGATGTTACAGCAATTCCCGCCGTCCGTGTGGGTTGATTATATTTATCGCTCAAGTGGCACATCCATGTGCCATCCCGCTATCATCCTGATACCTATTCACTCTAACTAACGTGAGTTCGACATAACACCTAGACTTGTCATTCCCGCGAAGGCGGGAATCTATTCTATTTACAAATTTATCATGATTAGTAAAACAGGCTGTAAATTTCACAACATTAGCTCGATATTACTTTAAATTAGTTGGATAAATGGTTTCCCGCCTTCGCGGGAATGACAATTCGGGTTATGTCGAACTCACGTTAACTATAATCAACCCACACGGACGGCGGGAATTGCTGGTGATGTTATTGAACATGATCGACTTCGGGTTCTAAATTTGAATTGAAGGAATGTTGGTCTTGGTTTAAGTCCCTCATATTTATTATTTTCTTTTCTTGTGTTAATCGAGAGATAAAAGGAATTAAAATAAATATCACTACACCTGCTACGATTGCACTTATGCCCAGTATCCCAAAGGTATGGCTATAACTTGGATTAGTGATGAGCGGATTTTTTGACCCACTTGGCCCCAAGGCAAATTGAGAAAATTGTCCAGATAAAATTGCGGCAATGCCAGTCACCATCATCCACATTCCCATCATCAGTCCACGCAGTCTTACCGGTGCAAGTTGGCCCACCATGGCATAACCGATAGGAGAGATAAATAATTCTCCTACGCTTTGCAGGACATAACATATCAAAATCCAATTGAAGTTAACGTATCCTTGTGCGTTTGCAGTTGCAATGCCTAATGGGAGAATAGCAAACGCAATGCCGATTAGTAATAACGCTATAGAAAATTGCAATGGAATCTTAATGTTAATGCCACGGTCTCTCAAGCGATTGAAAACAATGGAGAGAATTGGTCCGCCAATGATGATCACAATGGTATTAATATTTTGTACCCACTGCGGCGCGATCACATGTCCCAAGAAGTGTCTATCAACATTTCGTTCGATAAATAAATTGAGGCCCATTGGTGCTAATTGATACAGTGCCCAAAAAAATATTGATGAAAGTGCAAGAATAATATATGCCCACATTTTATTACGAGCTGCTTCGGTTTGTTGTTTTAGTGTTAGTGCAATAATTAAAAAGAGCATGGCCACACTGATAATTAAAATAAGTTGATTAGACAAAGCTGTTTCTTGTAAAGAACTTCGCAAGATAAACACAAGAGCAACAACCATTCCCATGCCTAAAAAACGAGTTGCCATTTGTTTACTAATGGCAAGGTCTAAGAAAGGGGTATGCCTGTCTTTAAGAATTTTCCAGTTATACCATGTCAGCAAAAGTGCAATTAAATTGCCAAATGCACTTAATAAAAATAATTGTTGATAAGCTTGGATCAGATGGAAATAACCACTTATAGAAAAACCAACAAAAAAACCAACATTCATACCGCTATAATTCCACAAAAAAGCTGATTCACGTCTTTTGTCATCTGGATCAAAAAGTTGCGTGACCATACAATTAATACAAGTCACATTTAATCCACAACCGGCTAAAAAAGCAGCCAATCCCCATAGCAAGAAGTTTGTGGTTGGAACAGAGATGAGTATGCAGCCTAAAATTTGCAATACCATGCCGATACTAAATAAACTGCGATAAGTAAGAAAACGTCCCCCAATGTAACCACCTAATAAATGTAAGAAAAAATTAAGCGCAACAAATGAACCTGTGATACTTGTTGCCATCACATCATTCATGCCCAATGCTTTAGTGGTATATAGAATGAGTGTTGAATACAATACGCTAAAACTTAAGGTGGAAAACATTTGAATAAAAAATAAAGCGCCAGCACCAGTCGGCATAATATTTCTATACCATTGCTGTAATTTATGCGAAGAAGTTTCATAATCTTGCTGTTGGTCCATGTTTTGCCTCCACATTCGAATGTCATTTGTTAATATATTTGAGACAAAAAACTTGCACGTTTTAAGAAGGGTGTTGATGACGCTCAAGCAACAAATTCGCCTCTTGATTTAACTGTGCAATGAGCGTTGCTAAACTATCCATTATATTTTTTTTTAGGTCTGTTTCAAGATGTGAAATGATCGTTTTTAATCTGAGCGCACCTGTGTAACATAATGCACCGTGTAATTTATGTACTAATCTCAGCAAATCAGAAAAATTTTTTTCTTGATAAGCCTCATTAATCATCGCCACATCTTTAGGTAATTGTTTGATTAACATGAATAAAATTTCTTGAGCGAGGTCCTTATTATTTGCAACACGTATTGCTTGTTCCCAATCGATAATAGGTAAATGCTGTACTTCCATAATGTCGCTCCCTATCTAACAAAAATTGCCATGACCTCAATGTGAGAAGTATGAGGAAACATGTGGATGGTCCCAATCTTTTCGAGTTGATAACCATAACGGTGTACCAAATCGTGAGCATCACGTGCTAATGTAGCAGGATTACAAGAAATATAAACAATTTTTTCAACTTGTTTTTTTCCAATGAAAGGAAGGATTTCCTTTGCGCCAGTCCTGGGGGGATCTAATAATATTTTATTGAATATCGGAAGGCCTGTTATTTCAATATCGTCAACAATTAAATTTTGAAATAGGAATTTAATATTATGGACCTGGTTCAATGTTGCATTTTCATAAGCCCTTTCAACCATTTCTTTCGATCCTTCAATGCCAATGACATATTGAGCATATTTTGCAATTGGTAAGGTAAAATTTCCAATGCCACAAAATAAATCCAGAACAATGTCATTTGGTTTAAGCGATAAGCATGTCAGCGCTTGCTTAATCATTAATCGATTTAATGGTAAATGAATTTGTGTGAAATCGAGTGGATGATATTGAAAGCGTATATTTTCATCAGTGATAGAGTAATGTAACCGATGATGTTGATCACTTGGCCACTGTTTAATGATAGATGACGGTGGGCCCGGTTGAGTATAAATATGAAAATGATTTTCTTTACCAAAGTTTATTAAATGTTGCAAATCTGTCTCTGTAAAATCAGTTAAATGTCGGAAAATAAGCGCAGCATCTTCATCACCAATTGCAACTTCTACTTGTGGAACATGTTGGTAATTTGACAAGCTTGCAATTAATTCGCGTAAAAGAACTAGTTTCATACCGACACGAGAATGTAAGACATGACACTCACTGACATCTGCTAAATAGCGACTATTTTTTTCTCTAAATCCAACAATTAATTTATTTTTTTTGTTGACATATTTGACGCCCAACCTTGCTTTATGTCTATAGCCTCTCGTATCAGCAACAAGTGGCGGTAATATTGTCAAAGGGCTGACCTTACCAAAATGTGAGAGTTGTTCAATGACGGTTTGTTGTTTAAATGCAATTTGTGCCTCTACTTTCATATGCTGTAAACTGCAACCTCCGCAAATACCAAAATGTGGACATAGAGGTATGGTTCGATCGGCATTTGTATTCTCAATTTGAGAAGCCCGTCCTTCTAAATAACGGTGGTGTTTTTTTTTAATTTCACATAGTATTGTTTCATCCGGTAGCACATAATCAATAAATATTTTTTTTTGATCAATGGTGCCAATGCCCCGGCCATCATGACTTAGGGCTGTAATGGTCAGTTTTGTCATTTTAGAGCTTACAAAGAAGAAAAGAGGGTAGCACTATATCTGATATATTGGGGAATGGCTACATTGAAACAAAAATTATAATTTCTAGAAGTGGCCCAACTGTATTCTAATGATTTTTTGCATTATTTTACATGGAAAAATAATAGAAAGGCGCTATACTAAAGTTATAAATGAGTGTTTTATGAGGAAATTGCTCCACAACCTTTCAGTTTATATTTTAGGGAATCAGATAGTAGCGCGGTGTGCACGTCCTTTTGGATTGAGGAAAGCCTAAAACGCTCTGAGATTTCCACCTTTTATCATTCTGGTTTGTGAGACTTTTCTTCAGAGGCACTCATTTATTATTTTTATTTAAAGGAAACACTATGACGGCCTCATTAATTGACCTAGAAAAAAAATATTGTGCACATAATTACGAACCTCTTCCTGTCGTTTTAACGAAAGGCCAAGGTGTTTATGTTTGGGATGAGAGTGGAAAAAAATATATTGATATGATGGGAGCGTATTCAGCAGTCAGTCATGGTCATTGTCATCCTAAATTAATCAAGGCATTAAAAGACCAGGCTGAAAAACTGACCATCGTTTCTAGGGCATTTTATACCGATACCTTAGGTGCCTTTTTAAAGCGTGTATGCGAATTGACTAAATTTAAAAAAGCACTTCCCATGAATACTGGTGTAGAGGCGGTTGAGACGGCCATTAAGGCTGCACGTAAATGGGCGTATACCATCAAAAAAGTACCCACTGATCAAGCTGAAATAATTGCCTGCCAGGGTAACTTTCATGGCCGCACTCTTGGTGTGATTGGTTTATCAAGTGTGCCTCAATATCAGCATGGTTTTGGGCCTTTTTTGTCGGGTTTGCGTCTTGTACCTTATGGAGATGCTGATTCATTAGAACAAGCGATCACTGCAAACACAGCTGCTTTTTTAGTTGAACCTATTCAAGGTGAGGGTGGCATCAATGTCCCATCTAGCGGATACCTTAAGCGGTGTGCTGAAATTTGCAAAAAACACCATGTCCTTATGATTTGTGATGAAGTTCAAACCGGCCTTGGTCGAACAGGAAAATTAATGGCTTATGAGCATGATGATTTTCAACCCGATGCCATCATTTTAGGAAAAGCATTAGGTGGTGGCATGTTTCCTGTTTCTTTGTTTTTAGCACAGGAAGAGGTCATGCAGGTATTTACACCTGGCGATCATGGTAGCACCTTTGGCGGCAATCCATTAGCAGCTGCCATAGGATTAAAGGCAATAGATGTTTTAATTGAAGAGCGGTTAATTGAAAATGCAGCAGAAATGGGAAATTATTTTTTACAACAATTAAAAACAATTTCTTCTCCTATCATAAAAGAGATACGAGGAAAAGGATTATTGATAGGGCTAGAAATTGATGCAAAATATGATGCGCATCACATTTGTTTAGAATTATTAAAATCTGGCATTTTAACTAAGGAAACGCACAAAACAGTCATACGTTTTGCACCGCCTTTAATTATAGGCAAAAAAGAAATTGATGAAACGGTGAAAATATTAAAAATGATTTTTTCTGAAATGATTTAAATTATTTTTTTCCTATTAACCAATCTATATCTACCTCAAATTCATTTGCAAATTTTTGCAATAACATTTCGTCTGGCAAGACTTGTCCTTCTAACAAGCTCCATGCTGTTTGTCTGGGTATTTCCATCATTTTACTTAAAATGATTGCTCGGTCTCGTACTGGTCCTGGCGCTTCGGTTTCATTCAAACATTGGTTCAGCCTTTCTGCAAATGTCTTTGGACTAACAGCCACGATATACCTCCTTGTATCGAATTCAGTTTGAGTATACTGAGCGCTTGTGCTGCCAGCAATGATGATTATCCCTTATAAACCATGATGACTATCCCTTATATGGATCAGATGATTACTGTACTTTGTGATGCAATCAAAGTATTTTGTAACAACATGGCCACAGTCATGGGGCCTACCCCACCTGGTACAGGAGTGATCCAAGCTGCTCTTTGTTTAGCAACAGAAAATTCGACATCACCAACCAATGTTCCATCTGGCAACCGATTCATGCCAACATCAATGACAGTAGCACCTGGCTTGATCCATTCACCTTTAACGAGATAGGGTTTGCCAACTGCTGTGATTAAGATATCGGCTTGTTGAACAAAGGAAGCTAAGTCATGCGTGAAACGATGGCATACCGTGATTGTCGCCCCAGCAATTAAAAGTTCCAGGGCCATGGGTCGACCGACGATGTTCGATGCGCCAACAATGACTGCATGTTCTCCTTTGAATTTTTGTTGTATATGCTCCAATAATTTCATAATGCCGTATGGTGTGCATGGCCTCAATACAGGATGGCGCTCCACCAGCCGCCCCATATTATAGGGATGGAAGCCATCCACATCTTTATTTGGATGAATGCGCTCTAAAATGATATGCGTATGGATGTGTTTGGGGAGGGGTATTTGTAACAATATGCCATCAATAAGAGGGTTTTGGTTTAATTGATCAATCAACTCGAGAAGGTCGTTTTCTTGGACATGGTTAGGAAAATGATGATAAAAGGAATGGATACCCACTTGATCACAACTCTCACGTTTATTTCGCACATAAATTTGTGATGCGATATCGTCCCCGACTAATATTACTGCCAAACCTGGTGGCCTTATGCCTAATTTCTCGCGTTGTAAAATTTTTTGCTTGATGGTGAGTTTGATTTCATTTGCAAGTTGTTTGCCATCGATTAGGGTAGCCGTCATGTGAGCTGCAGGTCCTCGTAGAATAGATAAAGTGCTAAAAAAAACTTACAATAGCATAAAGATACATTTTCCCCCAAGAATCCATTGACGTGTTTGATATCACTTTAGTATTATCCGACTTCTGAATGTAGTACGGGGTATAGCGCAGTCTGGTAGCGCGCCTGCTTTGGGAGCAGGATGTCGGGGGTTCAAATCCCTCTACCCCGACAAGAATATGGAGTTGTGCGCCCGTAGCTCATTTGGATAGAGCACCGGCCTTCTAAGCCGGGGGTAGCAGGTTCGAGTCCTGCCGGGCGCGATTGTTATTTCGATGGTGGACGTAGCTCAGTTGGTAGAGCCCCGGATTGTGATTCCGGTTGTCGCGGGTTCGAGCCCCGTCGTTCACCCAATCTATTTCCTCAGGGCCGTTAGCTCAGTTGGTAGAGCAGCTGACTCTTAATCAGTAGGTCGTTGGTTCGATCCCAACACGGCTCAGGTTATTGAAAAATAAGTGAAATTTGATAGTCCGTAGATCGTAAAATCAACATTAAAAAACGCTAAAGGTTCCTCTGGAGGTTCCTCCAAGGGAGTTGCTAGGGAGGAAGGTATGAATCAGATAGGAAAATTCTTAAACAGTCTATATCGTGATGAAACGATTACCGCAATTATCGAAGAAGCAATAAATGGAAGATATCAGATATCATTTGTCGTTCGTAATAGTGATAGTGGCGAAGAGCGAATGCTATCCAAAGGTGATCTTTCGGCAATTAGAGATGTGGGTTTTGATAAAAAAGCAGAAATTGAAATACAGGCTCCATCTTCTCGGATGATTGGTCATGTTAGGCAAACGGTTAGTTTTGGGCAAAGACAGGACGTTGGTTATTGCAACCTAAGGGTGAATGAAGCCACTCTTGCGCAAATAAAAAACCAGTTTGGAAATGGCGATAAAGGAATAAAAATAGATAGCCTTGAGTTTCATATTGCTCCTTTGACTCCTAAAGAAATAGAAGAGCGTAAGCAAGAAATTATGCTTTACTCATTAGAACAACGTGCAGATGCAATTAAACAACGTGGTTTTAAGATATATGCAGAATTAAAAAAGAAATATCCTAAGGTAAAATTCAATAAAGAGGATGTTGCGGAGTTTATTCGTCAGGAAGAAAAGCCGATTTATGAGGCGCTTAAAAAAGACGTGCCGCCTGTCATTTCCTATGTTAAGCACGCCAGAAAACTAGCCAAATCAGCAGAACGTTCTACGTCATAATAGAATATTCTATATCACATTAATAACGGTATTCTTAATCTCTTGATTCTTAATAATTATTTTAGTACGTAATTTTGCGTACTGATCCTTTCTCCTGTTTTCCCCCTGTGAAGAATATTCCTTGTGTTCACGCAATATCATGCAATATAAGGAATCGACATGACCATTTATGACAGTTCAGATGCAATCATTCGTAAGCCTGAGATTAGAAAAATTACTGGTCTCAGTGATACGACAATATGGCGTTTAGAGAGAGCGCACAAATTTCCACAACGACGTCGGCTATCATCATCGGCGTGCGGTTGGTTACTTTCCGAGGTATTGGCTTGGGTACGATCAAGACCAGCGGAGGGAAAATAAAATGCGCAGAGAACTTAAGAATTTATCCCCTCGAACTCGACTGACGGGTCAACAATTCGAGGGAAATTCAGAAAAAAATAGCATTAATAATGATAATCAATTTTCAAAGCTATTGCCACCATACGGTAAGGAAGCAGCATTTTTATTATCTTGGGGCGTGCAGCCGCGAAATGATATTTTTATCTTTGCTGGATTAAATGCGTGGCAAAAAGCTAAAGCATTTGGAGATACTCAAGTAGTTTTGTGCTTACCATTAGGTACCGACCCCTCTATTTATTTTTGGCCAGTAAAAGATTGCTCAATTCTTCTGATTGACACCGGTGGATTAAATATTACTGATGTTGAAAAAATTTCTTATCACTTGCTTCTTTCCAGCGCGTCAATAGTTAGGGCTGTGCTAGTCAACTATACCCTCGTTGTTTATAGGAGGGACACGGCATGAATCAGTTAAAAGATAAAATGTTTAGTGATTTACATGCAGAGCATGGACAAGACTCACATAGATACTCAGTAGAGGATGAAATACCAATTGCAGCTATGCCAATAATAAATGAAAAAGCTTTTTTTGGCATTGTGAAGGATTTCATTGACATATCTTCATCTAATTCAGAAGCGTCAAAGGTTGCTATTGCTGCAAATGTTATTGCTCATTTCAGTGCTATGATCGGAAGACGAGCGTATCAATGGATAGGCGATAATGTTATTCACTGCAGACCATTTTTTTTACTCATAGGCAAAACAGGAAAGTCGCGCAAGGGGACAAGTGAGCATTTACCACTTCGTGTATCTAAACGTGTTGATGAAATATTTAAAGAGAAATTTCCCAACTATCAGTCGTTAAACATACATGGGGGTGGATTATCATCTGGCGAAGGTATCTCATACGCTATTCGTGATGCTTCTGATAAAGGAGATGATCCAGGGGTGGAAGACAAACGCTTATTAGTAATAGAACCTGAATTTGCGAATACACTAGCAAATTGTAAGCGAGAGACCTCAACTTTATCTGCTACTATTCGGAATGTCTTTGATGGGAGGGATTTAGCACCATTAACAAAAAATAATCGCACACGAGCATCAAAGCCGCACGTTGTTATTCTTGCTCATATTACTAAATTAGAACTCAATGCAAAAAGTAGCATCTTAGAAATTAGCAATGGGTTACTTAATCGTTTTCTAATCTGTGCTATTGCTCGTGAAAAACTTGTTGCTCTTCCTAGCAAAACTCCTGATGAAAAAATAAATATGCTAGCCAATAACCTCGTTGGAATTATGGAGTTTATCGATCAGCAACCTAAGGACTCTAACCAAGCAGTAGAAGTTTGTATGAATCAAGAAGCCGAGGTTTTATGGGTTAAAGCCTATCCAAGGCTTTCCAATGATCGTGATGGCCATATAGGGGCATTAATGGCTCGTGTTGAAGTGTATGCCCGCATGCTGGCAATGATTTTTTGTCTGTTGGATAAAAAAATAGTCATCGAGGTGAGCCATCTTGAAGCAGCTTTTTACTGGATAGCTTATGTCGAAAGTTCGATTATGTATTTATTTAATGATGTGAATAAGCAAAAAGAATTAAATGATACTGAAAATTTATCACAAAGAATCCTCAATTTATTTAAAACCCAGGAGTCACTCTCAAAAACAGAAATTAATAAAGCATTTAATGGTCACATAAAATCCAAAGAAATTGAACATGCGCTTAGTTTTTTACTAAATTTATCACCTCCACCTATTTTACAAATCATAGAAAAAACAGGAGGCAAAGATAAATATATTTTCAAATTAGTGCCTGCGGAGAAAGCTGAAAAAGCGAAGAAAGCTTTATGAATAGGCTTTTAATGTCTTTAATAGTGCGAAATAACTGCGGAGTAAGAGAAATAAAAGAATCTTATTCCTCACTAGTCCTCACTATTTTCGATATTTCATACGCTATGAACCTGCATGGTTGAGTTTTTTCCGCTAATTCCGCTTTTTCCTCACGCATGTAGATAAGGGAGGTATCATGGACAACATAGCTGATTTAATGGATGAGTTGGAAAAAAATGGTGCCATCCGCCAGCTTGAGAATGAGCAATCAGAAAGAGAAAAAATACAATTACTAAGGCAGCTAATAGGTCAAATCAGCAAAACCAATGTGGGTGATGATCCTATTTTTTTAGCAGAGTATATTAATAATGTCATCAAAGTATGGGCTCACGATTTCGATACAGCACTTACATGCTTCAAACATCTATCCTCTCAACTAGTTAACATAAAGGAGTAAAGCATGAGCGATAAAGTTAAAAAAATAGAGAAAGAAAAAGATAAGTTTCCTGTGAAATGCGCAGTAATTCCAGAACAAACTGCAATAACAGCAATCAAACGGCTAAAATTCGATCCACATACTGCATCATGTATTAATTCCGGAGATCTTTTAGAAGAAATATTTAAACAGTCCAAGGAAGTCCAAGAAGGTGATTTGAGCAGAATTGAAAGGTATTTGTATGCTCAAGCAATAGCTTTAGATGCAATGTTCGATAGAATGTTAGCTCAAATCATGGGATCAGATTTTACTCCACAGATACAGTTATTTGGTACCCTGGCATTGAAAGCTCAGGCACAATGTCGAGTAACCTTGGCTACTCTTGCTCAAATTAAAAATCCAGACCAAACTACCTTTATTAAACAGCTCATCCAACAACAAAACAATGCAATTAATCAGCAGGTAAACAATACCTCTATCCCAGAAAATCTTAAAAAAAATGAAAAAATTGCAAACGAACTATTAAGCGAGGCAAAACATGAGACATTGGAGTTTAGAAGAGCGCAAGAAACAATCTCAATTAATCCAGCAGTGGAAACCATGGAAGCAATCAACAGGAGTAAAATCGTCTGAAGGAAAAGAAGTAAGTAAACTGAACGCTTATAAGCATGGTGGCCGTTGTGCAGATATTAGAAACGCTACTCGATTAATAGCGGAATGTAAGCGATCACTAAAGAAAGTTAAAAATATATTTGATTAATTTTTAATCTCAGGTTTCTAATATAAGGGAATATCTCTCCTACCTCTACCTTCAAGGTTTTCGCAATACGGATTATATTGATTGCAGCAATATTGCGCTCTCCACGCTCGATGCCGCCCATGTAGGGTCCACCCCGCTTCATCTGCAAAACTTTCTTGTGAAAAACATTTTAGCTTTCGTATTTCCCTGATTTTCTTACCAATTTTAACCAGATGGGTTGTCTTTTTCCATCTAAAAAGTAAAACCGATGGCACCAAATCAGGCCGCACCTATAAGGGGCATTTGACTTGATCGTTCAATTCTGTATCATAACACCCTATTTCAGGATAAATAATAAACAAATTAAGGAGGTGTCAAAATATTTAGATAATTATTGGGAAAAAATGAAAAAATTATTTTTAATTGCGCTAGCTTGTATAATGCCTATCACAAATGCAGATGCATTCCTTCCTTTGCCAGCACTTCTTCCTGACGCGCAACCAGGTGGCCATATGGTAGCAGCGATGCGTGCCCAGCAGGAACTGAAAAGACAATACCTCGAAAATCAACTGTTAGCACAACAAATAGATATGATGCGACAGCAACAGGCCACGATAGAAATGCAAAGTAACGAAAGTGCAATGCAACAGAATCAAGTGTATGACGCAACGGATAAAAACACGAGACTCACTAATTATAACGACAAAAAAATATCTGAGAGTTTAGAAAATAATGCAGTAGGTCAATCAGCGAACTGGTGGGATCCAAATACCGGCATTAAATATACGATTACACCAACAAAAAATATTTCCTTTAAAGGCAATCAATACTGCCGTGAATATAAAGTTATTATTCAAGCTAACAAAAAGAAACAACAAATAAATAATTTAGCTTGTCGACTGAAAAATCAATCATGGATAAGAATAGAAAAAAGATAAATACAGTTCTTTATAAAATAATTATTAAACAAGAGGAGTGAGCACTATGTTAAAAACAACCACTATGATTATGATTCTATCTCTATTGTTGCCAGCAATCGGATATGCCCGCGGTTATTCTATGGGAAGAATGCCATCCTATAGATCGTATGGTGGCATACATTCGGTTAGACCGTACATAACTAGAAAAGGCATCTACCACACGCCTCATTTAAGCGCTAATCCACGATCAGGATTGCGTTGTCGCAACAATGTTTGTAGAGCAAAAGCTTGGTAAAATCGTAAAATCGAGGCTTAACAATGAAAAAATTAATATTACTTATATCCATTGTAACTTTATTCATTATTACACCAGTCTATGCAGAAGGCTTAACTCTTTTTACGACAGAAATAGCTGCACAACACCATTGCCCAAATGATGCGGTGGTATGGCTAAACTTACCTACAGGAATTTGGCATCCTAAAGGTGGGCGTTGGTATGGTTCAACTAAAAATGGTTCATATGTTTGCAAAGAAGAAGCAGCGATGGCTGGTGATAGAGCAAGTTTGAATGGGCAGTAAAATTATGATAAAAATTCTTTATAAATTAATCCTATTTACTGTGTTGTCAGTTATATCAGCAGAAGCATACGCTTCCATTGTTGATCTTGAATGTAGTTACCATAGATCTTATTTCAGTAATGTAATTAAAAAATCTAAGGAGTATGTTAAAAATCATTCCAGTGAGAATGATGCTTATTATGAGGCTAAATTTAACATTGAAGAAAGCAGAAATAATGAAGAATTTCATGAGAAGTTCTCTATAGATTTAATAAATAAAAAAATTATCGGTGATTTGGGAAGTTATATAATAATGAATGATATTGCGCCAAAAATAGAAGAATTTTCTGATAAATTATTCATTGATTATTTTTCCCCTTCAAACAAGCCAATAGAAACACTAATAATTAATCGAAACACAGGAGCTTTGCTGGGAGTTAGGTATGTATCAGCATCTTCCTTGGAGCCGATTTTTCATCTTGGTGAAAAAAATTATTATATAAGTGGACAATGTCACCTTACAAAAATGAAAAGAATATTTTGATCTTTTAGCATGAATTGAGGGCGTAGAAGTGGGTAAAAAATCAATATTTTTAATATATTTTATTTTTTCGGTTATTTCGGCTAATTGCTGGGCTGCGAGTAGAAAAGGTAATGAAGCTAATCAATATTGCACTGGAGTTATTCAAGCAGAAGGCGAGTTAAATAAATGGATAAAACTGGCACTTCAAAGTGATTCATCAATAGGATGCCCATCATCATCGCTTGATTCTCCACTTTCAAAATTGGAATTATTATCGCAACAAGGTGGTGAGTGTGGTGAACAGGCGATAGGTACTTTAGTTGGTTTCTATGCAATTTTTTCAAATCATCCAAATTACAGCATGTGCGGACTTAACAGAAAAGCAGAAACCCTTCTAGCAGAGGGCGTGGAAGATGGAAAAATTTGCGCAGATCAGCCCACTAATAAATTAGATGCCTGTTTTGTTCAGGTTAATATAGCCACTTCAAAACTGAAAATGCGCGGCGAAATGAAAGCAGCTTTTGAATTAGCACGTAAAACCGCTAACAGCAACGATGTCACTGGACTAAGTCAATTCTTCATAGGAATGTGGTACTTTTTTGGGGAAGGGACAGCTAAAAACATTCAACTTTCGATTAAATGGTTCAAAGAATCGCTAACAAGGCTTGATAGTAAAGACTTGCGCATTGATGCTCTAATAGGTCTTGCTAATGCTTATGAAGAATTAGGCGATTATAAAAATGCCATGCTAACCGCTCAGCAATGTGCTGCAATGGGTGACAACTCTTGCGAAAAAGGGCTTATTAGACTAAACAAACTGGTACGGTAATCATCAAAATGAAAAGAAAAAAGGTCATTGGTTTATGCATTGTTAGTTTAGTCATATTAGTATTTCTCGCTAATACACTGAATGGTAAGCGTATTAGTCAGACTAAAAAAAATATTCCAAATCCCCTCACAGAATACTTGAGACAAAGGACAGAATATTTTACAGTTAAAAACTGCCCCGCTTTAGATAAAGCATGGGCTAAATTTCTTGATGAAACTTCAAAGACACTGCCTGGCAAAGAAATTTACTATACACAAGATTACACACTTAAACCAGAAGAAATAAAGGAAGTGAAAAAATTCAATGTTAAGAATTACCATTCATTCAATGAGAGCATCGACTTTAAGACCCTAGAAACATCTGCATTATCAAATGATGAATGTGGATTGAAATCATCACTCTTGGCATCCATAATTTATGATGGATTAGAAATGAAAGACAAGGAAAATGAAACACATCTGAGACTTGTAAATTTTGCAAACGAGAACAATCCTTACGCCGTAGAACATCTTTGCAATTACAGTGCACCGATTGATGAGCGAATACGTTTTTGCGAAATAGTTTTTAATCAGAAAGACAACTCCATTTTTGACAAGAAAGAAGCAAATTATGCTGGCTCTCTATTGATTTATGCATATTCAGAAAAAAAGCAGCCAATGCAACTTTTAAAAGTCTGTGAAAAAATCACTGATGGTCAAAATTCATATGATGAATATAAGGGCGACTGCTATTTTAAGCTTAAATCGTTAGCTGACGACATTTACAGGGAAAAGAATCACAAGCAAGCATCATTTTTTTACGAGAAATTAATTAACTTTTGGGAAGGTGTCCGACAAAATGACACACCTCATTATGATGATAAAACAAGAGAGATTATTCTCGTCGATTTGAAAGATATATATTTTAATCTTGGGAATGTGGATAAATTTATTGATGTTTGCAAATTGGTCTCTGATGACTTTATTAAAGAGATTTGCGGACATCGTTTAGAGACACTTGGCAAGAAACTATATAATAAAAAGAAGTATAACGAAGCAATTGAATTATACACTAAGGCCACTGATATTTTTGGTGATGGAAATTCAGCATTTAACTTGGGCGACATGTATCTTAATGGTGATGTCGTTCCCAAAAACTTAGCATTAGCCATTGATTGGTACGATAAGGCTCTTTTTAATTTAGAAAGCTATCATTACCTTAGACCGCTTGTCTTAAATCAAATGGGTGTTGCATATAACGAGCAAACTGATTATGTAAATGCATTTGACTGTTATTCTAAGGCTGCAGCACTAGGGTATGTTACCAGTCAATTAAACTTAGCGTCGATGTACGCATCCGGCCAAGGGACACTTCAAGATTTTAAAACAGCTTATGCATGGATTAGTATTGCTATTACTCAGGGCATAAAAAATAAAGAACATTATGCGAACGCCATCTATCTTAAAAATTCTTTGACCCAAACCCTAATGCGAGATCAAACCAAAACTGCTTTAAATGACGCAAAGACTTTAGCACAGCAATACTATGTGCAATATGTGCCACATAAAATGAACATGTTGAAATGGAGTAAAAATCATCGTTAGGTACAGTTTTTGCTACTATGATGCGGGGATCATACCAAACAAATTTAAGAAAAGCCCATAACAGTTATTAAATTAACTTAATGAACGTATTTTTCCAAAAGGTGCTAAACAAATTAACTCGTAAAAATAGAAAAATAACCGTTTTTAATTGAGCAGTTGAAAATTAAACAGTATTCTTCTGCATGTTATGTTACGTTCTTAAATGCAATAATATTATGGTCTGTCACAGAATCATTTATAATCTGTTGAAGTTTTTTACTCCATGCGGTCAAGGCATTTTTCTTTTCAGGGTCATAGCTATGTCGGTCATAGATTGAAGTAATGCTACTATCAACATGATTTAGAATTTTACTGACAACTAAGCGTGATATACCCATTTCTGTCATGTGTGTGGCAGCAGTGCGGCGTAGGTCATGAGGAGTGAAATGTTTTAGTTTTGCCTTTTTGAAAACTTTTTCATCGCTACGACGTACAGCTTTATCAATAGACTCACCTCGCATGTGTGATTTACCAGTTTCGGACGGGAATAACCAGCGAGATTTTCCGCTTAATTTCTTAAGCTCTGTAATAAGCTCAATTGCTAATTCTGATAACGGTACACGATGATGAATGCCATTCTTCGCTTTATTCTCTGGTATAACCCACCAACCTGTATCAAAATTAATTTCGCACCATTCGGCGCCAAGTATTTCGCCTTTGCGCTGCGCTGTAACAAGCTGTAGCTTGAGAGCTATTTTTGTGGCCTCTGACATTGGCGCGCTGTTTAAGCCATGCCAGAAGGCTTTAATCTCATTCGCAGATAAACAGCGGTCACGTTGATTTTCTTTGGAGGGTGCTTTGATAGTAACACAAGGAGTAGCTGTGATGATGTCGCGCTCAACTGCGAAATTAAACATACGACGTATACAAGCAAAAGTGCGATTCGCAGCGATGGGAGCGCCGCGCTTGACAATATCCTCCAGGAGCAACACGACATCTCGCTTGGTGATGTCTTTGGCCTTGCGCTTGCCCCATTTAGGCTTAACGTCATGATTTAAAATTCGTTCATCTTCTTTCCACGAACGTTTGCGAGGTTTTGCCCATTTCTCTATGTATTCATCAATTAATCCATCGATTGTTGATGAATCTCGTGTATCCATTTTTGCTTGCTTCTGGACTAGCGCGGGGTCTTTATCTTCACTTTTAAGCGTCTTATATGCCTCGCCATGCTTGATGCGGGCTTCAGCTAGAGTCATGGTTTTATAGTCACCTAGCGTCATACGTCGTTTCCTACCGCTATAGGTATAGATAAACACCCAAGATTTCTCGCCAGATGGGAAGATGCGAATGGCAAAGCCATTTTTTTCACGCACATCGTAAATATGATCTTTAGGTTTGAGAGCTTTGATCTGTTTATCTGTGAATTGTTCCATTGATATCCCTTCTATACTCCGCCAATACTTGAGGTTCCTGTCAAGGTTCCTCAAAATAGGTGGCTAGAGGTGCAATGATTTGAATTAAGTTGAAAAGATAATATTACAAAAACAGCTTATTTTGTAGATTTATTTGATATTATTCTGAAATAAAGTGAAATATGTTGAAATGAGATGATAAGCTTTACTGCCCGACTCTTAATCAGTAGGTCGTTGGTTCGATCCCAACACGGCCCATTTAAAATCAAGTACTTACAGAGCTAGCCCGTCATTGTAGCACCAAGATGTAGCAAATTTGTAGCAGCGATTCTATCTGCGGCTGCCTTAAGATGCTTACTAGACAAGTGTGCATACCTCAAAACAATGTCAATACTTGCCCATCCACCTAACTGTTGTAACTCCTGTAACGATGTCCCGTTCTGAATATGCCAAGATGCCCAAGTATGTCTGAGATCATGCCACTTAAAGTTTTTAATCTCAGCCCTCGTCAAGGCTTTTCGCCAAGCTTTAGTGCTGAGCTGAATGATCTGTTGTCCTCCATAGGTAAAAACAAATTGATGATGTTTGCCAATTTGTTTTTTGAGAACGGCGATTGCTTTAACATTTAAGGGCACAGCAATGGCTTTACCTGATTTTGATTTAGCTGCTGGCATAAAAGCATGGCAACGGTCAAAATCAACCTCAGACCATTCTAAACTTGTCATGTTCGATCGTCGTAACCCAGTTTGAAGCGCGAATTCCATTGCATCCGCTAAATGTTTTGGTAATTCACTTTTTAAACGTTCAGCTTCTTTATAGGTTATCCAGCGTATCCGTTTGTTATCTTCTTTACGCATGCGTATGATGCAAATTTTTTATCAAATGTAGCGGATCGCTATTTATTAGGTGAAAATTCATTGCCGCACGTTACTTTATATCAATTTCATGCAAATGAATCTGATGTCGAATCAATTTGGGAAATGGCTTGTAATGAGTTAGATCAACTATCAATTAAATTAACATTCAAAAAATTTAGTTGTATCACCTTTGACCAAATTACTTTTTGGGCATCATTATTGCCGGATAATGGTGATGCGTTGATGAAAATGCATAGTGCAATTGCAGGTATCGTTAATCAGCCTATTAAGGCTAATTTTGATCCACATATGACATTAATCAGCACAAAAGATCCCTCGTATGAACATTTTGTTAATGAGTTGGCTAAGAAATATGTGCCCATTCAAGATGTTTTTACTCTGGCTCTAGGAAAATCTGACAATATTGGACAGCTCACAGAGGTGATTTATTCTTGTAAACTAAAGAATAATCTTTCATTGGATCAATGATCCAGGATTGATACCTCTAATTAGTATTTATGCGAGATGAGTGCGAAAGAGATAATTGGATGAATAAAGTTTCTGTAGATGATGATGCTCAATGTTGATAATGCAATTAAAATATAGCCTAATCCAATCTGATTTTGTTTAAAGTATCAGACAGAATGCTTAGAAAACATGAATTCTTTTATTAACCTGATATATTCATCGTTTCTATCAATAGCTACAAAATGTCCGCAATTCTTTAGAATAATTAATTTAGAGTTGGGTGTTTTACTGGCAAATAATTCAAGATGAACAGGATCATTAATCCAGTCTGATTCCCCTACAAGTATCAATGTTCTGCAAGTGATTTTATTCAAATCAGCTTCAAAATCAAATTTTCTCAGAAAGTCTCCGAAACCATAATTAAGTACTTTATAAGAAAAAGATAGTCCTTTACTACTGGAATTATTAAAAGCCTCGTTTTTTGAATAAAGCGGCTTCATTATACGCATAAATTCTTTTGCATGATCGTCATCTTTGAAGTTGCCTTGCCACAAATATTCAGATATTTCTTTTTGTTCTTTAGTGCCACGAATTTCCAAATTTTTCTTTGCAGTTTCTAGAAAATGAAAACTAGGTGCACCACCTATTAGAATAAGATTGTCTAGAGTCTTCTGATATTTGATAGCGTAACCTATTGCGCATATACTTCCATATGAAGTACCTAAAATAGAAATTTTATCTACACCTAAATGTTTTCGTAAAGATTCAACGTCATGAATATAGTTATCCATTGTTGCTGTTGTTAGGTCAAAATCACTACTATTTCCACATCCACGAGGATCGTGATATACAACACAGAAAAATTCTTCTAGAGCAAGTGAATGAAATTTATAAATAGAATGATCACCACCTGGGCCGCCAGGTAATACAAATAACACCGGTTTCTTAGTTGTTTGAACGTTTTCACTCGTTTCGTAATAGATGTTTCCATTATTTACACTAAGCAGCATTATTTTCACCTTCTAGGGATTTTATTTCGTCAATAAGGACGCACACATAGCCGATTAAATTTTGTGTATTATTTTCAATAAATCCGTATGATACGGAATTTTTTAAAATAGTATGAATATCTTTTGTACGAGACTTAGCCTACCACATTTCCTGAAACAATTCAAAAGTTGCTGAATTTGAGAAGAATTAAGGATTTCAGTCATACTAAATTCTTTCATCATGGAAGCTTTCATCGGTTAAAAATTTACTAATTATTATAGTAACGGGAAAATCCCCATTACAATGGATTAATCTCTGGACGTAGAATGTAACCATTGTTATCTTTGCGGATCGCATATTGCAAATTCGTGATTAGATTGGGTTGTCAAAGTCGGAGCATAGACAATGAGAATATTATTCGTTACACACGCTGATTTTGAAAAACCAGGATATATACAAACATGGGCAAAAAAAAATGGTCATACAACTCGCGAAGTTCAGACATTCAAAGGAGAACAGCTTCCCAGTGTTAGTGCGTTTGACTTCCTTGTAGTCATGGGTGGACCACAATCACCACTAGAAATCGAAGATGCGCCTTATCTTTATGATGAAATTGAATTAATCAAAAAAGCTATAAATGAAAATAAATATATTATTGGTGTATGTCTCGGAGCGCAGCTTATTGGCGAGGCTTTAGGAGCAAAGACAGAACGTAGTCCACATAGGGAGATTGGCGCTTTTCCTCTTGAGCTAACAGATGCAGCGGCCAGCCTGTTTCTATTAATAGCGATGTTAGAAATCAAACATTGAGTGATGAAAAATTTAAAAGTATTCTTTTTTATGCGGGCACCTTTGAGGTTGATGGTAACAAAGTAATTCATCATGTTACTAATGCCTCTGACATTAACAGGGTGGGTAAGGATATGATAAGAGAAGTAATTTTAGAAAATGACAAATTAATATTAATTGCCAAAGGTGATTTTGGTCTCACTACACTTTCTTGGAGAAAGATCAACAAAGACTAACTTATAATCACCATGTTATGTGTTTGATCAAACTGGAATTTATGGACTTGTGACCTTAGCCAGGTATGAGGGCTCAGGTGGTATGGGGTTCATTTGTGCAATCTGGATACTTTTTGTCGAGCATTGAAAGTGCTATGATATCGCAAATTTACGATGAGTTGTTGGTTTGCAGGTAATGAATGAATAATCTATATCAACAGGCAGAATCTTTTTTACCGTGGAATCTTGCAAGGAGCGTACTAAATAGTACGATATTTCCTTATTGGTCAACAGAAGGGATGTATTATTTTCAACAATCCGAGATTGGAAAAACACTGATTAAAATTGATATCCATACAGGTAACAAGGAGAAAATTTTAAATTTTGATGAATTAATAAAATCTTTTTCATCTCAACTCAAACAAGATATTGATTCTGAAAAATTACCATTAGACAAATTTTCCATACGCGAAAATCCTCGTGAACTTTATTTTTCTTATCAAAATGATGAGTGGTGTTATGATATTGAAAAAAAGCTTTGTATAAAGCAAGCTGTAACACAGCCTCAATATCTAAAGTCACCTGATGACAATTGGGCCCTCAGAATTGAAGATCATAATCTTGTTTTGACCGATCTGCTAAGCCATCGAGATTTTCAATTGACGTCAGATGGTGCGCATTACTATGATTATGCTTCATCGCCTGAAACGAATACGCGGGCAGTGAGTCAGCGCTTAGAAAAAACGATACCCGTACCTGTTGCAATATGGTCGCCCAATTCCAAAAAAATTATTACTCATAAATTAGATCAACGAAATGTAAATTTATTATTTCTATTACAAAATTCACCAGAAGGAAGTCAACGTCCAGAGATGCACAGTTATCGTATGTCATTCGCAGGGGATGCTGATTTACCTGTTACAGAATTAATGATTGTTGATGTTTTAACTAAGACTGTTTTTCCATTAAAAACAAATCACATTTTATCCCCCTATTTAACACCCATTGAATTTAAATGGGTTTGGTGGAGCAAGGATAGTAAAAAAGTTTATTTTTTACGAGAGACTCGTGGCTCAAATGAATTAAAGTTATGCGTAGCTGATGCAGATACTGGTGAAACTGAAATTTTAATTACTGAAGCAGCTCATACGCACGTTGATCCAAATCAAATTTTTCCTTATTTACATCAAGTCATTATTTTAGAAGAGAGTAAGGAGATTATTTGGCTATCAGAGCGTAGCGGTTATGCTCATCTTTATAGATATGAGATGGGGAATCATATTCCTAAAAATGCGATTACGCAAGGTGAGAGGTGTGTAAGAGAAGTGCATTTCTATGATGAGAAGGAAAAATGGCTTTATTTTACTGCATGTGGCTATGATAAAAATATTGATCCGTATT
>Ga0207056_1039_pt1 | contig 26246 bp, 19 predicted proteins | sample Alteio_BWMinCont_58_FD_153289 | JGI IMG/M metagenome (GOLD analysis project Ga0207056, IMG submission 153289) | Enriched cells from forest soil in Barre Woods Harvard Forest LTER site, Petersham, Massachusetts, United States -... | ecosystem: Environmental > Terrestrial > Soil > Temperate forest >... | reverse complement strand
ATCCTTATATTTAAACACTGCTCCTGCCCAAATTACAAATCACAAGCCAGACCCCGATTCTTTCACCTCAAATTACAAATCACAAGCCAGACCCCGATTCTCACATGCCAGACCCTCTTTAGGCTAATTTTACGTTGTTAATTATCCTCCAAACTGCAAAGATTGTTTCAAAATTAAAGTGAATACTTCCTTTGCAGGATCTTCTATGCAGCTTCTCTTCCTCTTCCTCCTTTTCCTTTGCTTTAGTTCCTTACCATTATCCGCTGACGACACCTCTCCCCCAATACGCTCTGAATCTGTTGCAAGCCAAGAAGGCCTTCCACTATCTATTGTCAACAACTCTGTTTGCGTCATCACCGGGGAATTCGTCGACACACAAACCGATTTAGTCTTGCCTGGTCCTGAACCCCTTTTACTCGAAAGGACCTACAGCAGCGGCAGCCGCATGGAAAGTGACTTGGGATATTCCTGGACTTTTTGCTTTCCCAATCGGTTGTACGCACAAAAATTGGAGCTTCAGCGATGTAATGAAGGCGCTTGTCAAGGGCTCAATGAATTTAACTATTATGCCTATTTGACCGAGGCCACTGGCGCAAACTTAAGATATATACAGTTCAAAGCACCCCCCTCGAAAAAACTTGCATTAGGTCTTTCATATCCAAAGGGCTACACAAATAGTGCTTCAGGAGAATTGAGCGGCAGAACACACGTCAAAAATCAAAAACTAAATCTCATAGATGGGCTTAGTGAAGTAGAGGTCTCTGAACCTAATGGCGATAAACGGTTATACTCTCTAAGAGTTCAGAATGGTGATGAATATCACTTGCGTTTAGACAAGCATAAAAAGCTCAATCAGCAGAGGGTCGTTTACACTCATCAGAAAAAAGCCCTTACGTCGGCCTCTGCAATGCATAATGGAGGCACTCAATATTCTTCTTTGAAATTTGATTACGACCGTTCTTCCGTTTCTGTATCGAGTCCTGATAACCGCCGCGTAAAATATCATTTTCAGAGACATCATCATAAAAACTATCTCAAACGTGTCGAAAGCACTGATCAGCCGGAAGAGAAGTATGAATATATCGCTGGAGACGACTATCACGACTTATATCTATCGAAAAAAACTTTGCCCGACCATCGCTATATCGAAAATCTGTATTACCATGAGGGGATAAATAAGGTCGGTCAATGTGAGATCAAATTAGCTGAGGACGATAAGCGGATTGATCGGATCAAAGAACAAAGAGCCCCTTTGGGAACAGATCCAAGCCCTATTGTTTCTCATCAGTATGTCTATCGGATAAGCCCCACAGAACGAAGCATGACAAAGGTGACAGATGCTCGTGGAGGCAAAACAGAATATGAATATGATGAAGAGCAGCGCCTCACAGGAGTCACCAAATTCTTGGGACGATATGGCGGACAGCCCTTTCAAAAGTACTCCATGGTCCGTTACTATTTAGGATCCCCTCACAATATCAACAAGGGCAATCTCTTAACAAAAACCTTTGAGGAAGGCTCTGGATGGATGACCGAGGCAGAAGCCTACTGGTATGATTCCTTTGGCAATGTGAGTGCAACACGCCTCTTCGGCAACCTTTCCGGCCACTCAAATCTATCTGTGCAGGTCGGAGGGGACGGATATCCCCACAGCAGTGGTGAAAGCTATGGCAAAGGCTTTCAGTACTCTCAAGAAAATCACTTGCTCTTGATGGAAGAAGAAGATAACGGCAAAAAGATTTTGTACAGTTATCTTCCCAAGACCGATCTCATCGCCACTAAACTCACCCTCGATAGAGATCGAGTCATTCAAAGGGAATTTTACGAGTACAATGACCTCCATGTACTGTCAAAAACCACAATCGATGATGGAAAAGGATCAAATCCAAATGATTTCGCAGGGGTTACTGAAAGGCGCATCACTTACACATATACTCGCCATGCCGCTCCTTATGGACTCGTCGAACGAAAAGAGGAAAAATACCTCGATCTGAGCACCGGTCAAGAAAAACTATTAAACCGAATCGATTATAGCTATTCCCCTCAAGGTCGCCTGGAAAGGGAGGATCATTCTGACTGCAATGGACAATATGCCTATTCTCTAGAATGGAAATATGATGCCCACGGCAATGTCACACAAGAGATCGATCCCCTCAAACACATTACCTCTAAGCAATATGATGCTAACGATAACCTGATTGTAAAACATTGCTACTCTGATCCTTTTTACACACAGTATGAATACGATTATTGCAACCGTCTGATCTCCGAAAAAGAGATCTATTTCGATGGCACCTGTTTTGCCACGTACCATCGCTATGATTACTTGCATAATCGGACGGCTACCATCGATCACTTTGGCAATGAAACACGTTATGTCTATGATGATTTGAGCCGTTTGATAGAAACCATCAGCCCCCCGGTTTCTGAAGGAAATGCTGTCCACCGCTATTCCTACGATATCTACGGCAATAAAACCCAAACGATCGATCCAAACGGAAATGTGACAAAAACAAGCTACAATATCCATGGAAAGCCCGCCACAGTCCAATATTCCAATGGAACTGTCGAGAAATTCATCTACAATTTTGATGGCACTTTGCAAAAAGCCATCGCTTCCAATGGAACATATACTCTCTATTCTTATGACGTCCAAGGACGGGTTTTGGCAGAAGAGATCTATTCCTCCAACAGTCAATTTTTGAATAGAAAAAGCGCCACATACAGCGCCTTCCACAAAACAAGCTCCACCGATGGTGAGGGCAATGTGACCTATTATCGTTACGACGGCGCAGGACGCCCCTCAGCCACCCTTTGCGGCGATCGTGAAGAGAATTATACTTATGACTCTTTAGGACGTTTGGAAAAGACGATTACTTTCTATAGCGCAGATCAAGCGACTGTTAAAGTTTTGGGCTACGATTTCCTCAATCGAGTCATTGAAGAAAGGATTGAAGACTTTTTAGGCAACACCTTACACAAAGTCCAATACGCTTACGATTCCCGCGGCAACAAAACAGAAGTCCGACAGTTTACCGACGCAGGCGTCAGCGTCACAAAAATGGAATACAATGGACGCAACCAACTCACCAAAACCACAGACGCTTTAGGAAATTGTACCCACATCTCTTACGATTACAAATTCCACAATGACAGAAATCAAAATGTACTCCAGACAATTACCACAGATCCCCTTGGCAATCAAACGTTTCAAACTCACGATGCCTTAGGAAGCATCGTCCAAATCGAAAAACGAAATGGAATAAACATCTCCATAGCTTGCCAGGAGATGTGCTATGACTTGGCTGGCAACCGAGTAAAAACTACAGAAACTGTATTCGTAGGGGATGTTCCACAAAGAAAAGTGTCCACAACTTGGGAATACAATAGCGTCAACCAAGTGACCCATCTCACAGAGGCCGTAGGAACTCTAGAACAAAAACATACCCGCTATTCCTACAACTCCTTTGGACAAAAATCAGCTCTAATAAAACCCGACGGAGTCATCATCCATTATGCGTACGATCCAATCGGCCTCCTGAAAGAAATTGCAAGCACAGACATCGATTACATATACACTTACAATTGCAATCATCAACCTGTCTTAGTTGATGATCGAATACAGGCCACCCAAACAGTCCGAGAGTATGACCAAAACGGGAATCTTATTAAAGAAATACTCGCCCATGGTCAAACTATTGAATACACATACGATCGCAAAGGACGTGTCACAACGGCTTCTACAGCAGATGATCTGTCATGGCAGTATACTTATGATGCAGCCTTCTTGCGCCAAATCGACCGACTCCGACAAGGAGAAATTGCTTATTCCCACCATTACACCGATTATGACCTCTCTGGACTTTTGACGAAGTCTATTTTGCCTCTACAAACCGGTGAAATCGATTACTGCTATGACTTATTGCGCCGAATCAACCAGATCGCAAGTCCTCAGTGGAATTTTGTAGAAGCTCAATACGATCCTGTGGGCAATTTAGTCGGTTATACCCAAAATGATCCTGCAGGGGAAATCACAAATCGATTTTCTTACGATAGCTTGTATCAACTTAAATCGGAGACAGGCAATGCGACACATCGCTATCAATCCGATTCGCTATTCAACCGTGTCTTAAAAGACGAAACAAGCTACCTTGTCAATAGCCTTAATCAGTTGCAGTCACAAGGCAATTGTCAGTATCAGTACGATCCCAATGGCAACCTAATTGCAAAGATAGACGGTGATAACACAACAACCTATCGCTACGATGCCCTCGACCGTTTAATCGAAGTGACCAATGATACAACGACGACCTATACTTACGATTCCTTTAACAGACGCCTCTCAAAAACTAATGACGTGACCATACAATATCTTTACCATGATCAAAATGAGATTGGAGCTCTTAAAAATGGAGAAGTGATTGAATTTCGATTACTTGGAGTGGGCAAAGGAGCAGAAATCGGCGCTGCAGTAGCCCTTGAATTACAACAAGAGGTGTATATACCCATTCACGATCACAATGGAAACGTGACAGTGCTCTTAAACACATCTGGAGAGCCTGTAGAAAGTTATCGGTATTCTGCCTTTGGAGAAAGGGAAGCCTTTAATTACCAACCCATTCCGGTGAATCCTTGGTGTTTTGCAAGCAAAAGATTAGATCCTGAAACGGGCTTTGTCTATTTTGGAAGAAGGTATTATGCCCCTGAGATAGGACGTTGGCTGACTCCTGATCCGATCGGCTATCAAGACGGCCCCAATTTGTATGCATATCTCCATAACAATCCGTTACTTGCGATCGATTTGTATGGACTCGCAAAAGAGGACCGCAATAGCATGGATGGCCCCCGCCACGATCACGTGCCAGACCATTTGCGCAAGCCCGACGCCTCCGACCGACAGCAGCGCGATAACCACAATGGGCAAATCACACGCAACCGAGACGATGTGAACGAAAGGTCTGCTTGGGAAAGTTTTACGAGAGGATATAGCCTGTATGACGCTCACGGAATTACACATCTAGGAGCTTATATAGAGCGCATGGATGAGTTTCAACGAGACGCTGATTTCTATGAACGACTGGGGATGGATTTCAGGGGCGCTATGGCAATCTTCGATGGCTACGCACAAGTCGGCTTAATGTTCGCCAGTGAGGGAACAATTAATCCGCGAGCATTTACCTGCAATGTGACAGGACGTAGTCTACTAGCCTCGAGACAGGTAACAGTAGCCTTTTCAACAACAAGACCTCTTTCATCTATAAAACCGCAAACAACCGTTGTTAAGGAAATAGCATCTCAAATCGCCAAAAGAACCGGCAGTCGCAACCGTTTTTCACCAGACTCTAATGCCTCAGGAGCCCACACAGTTTTTCGTAAAGACCCTCTTACCAATAAGATTTCAAAATATGAAACATATCGGCCACAATCAAATCCATTAGACCCAAAAGCTTGGGAAAGTGTAAAAAGATATGATGGTTATCAAGTAAACGAAATCCATTTTAATAAAATTTTACAAAAACAAATTCAGACACCCCACGTGCATGACCCTCTAACACCTGGCGGTATCAGACCCGCTGAACTATGGGAGATGCCACATTGATGAATAATATAGCAGATAATATGAAATGGTTGTTTGAATGGTTCTATAATCAGTGTGATGGCGATTGGGAACACGGAAAGGGTGTCCAAATAGGAACTTTAAGTAATCCAGGGTGGTTCATAAAAATTGATATTCAAGAAACAGAACTTCAAGGTAAGGAATTTAAAAAAGTATTTATTGAGCGCTCCGAGCATGATTGGATATTTTGCAACAGACAAAATGGCTTCTTTGAAGGTGATTGTGGTCCCTTTAACTTACCTGAAGTTCTCAAAATTTTTCGTGAATGGGCAGAAGGGCGCCAAGAATAGGATTTGTAAAAAAGAAATTATGAAAAATACTAATGGATTTATTGTTGAAATTTCAAGTGATCTAAATTATGAAAATATTGTTGCTAATATTTTATATGAAGAAGAAACTGTTGCGATTATATCACAAGAAAAAGGAGTAGGTAATTTTGAAATTGAAATTGTTCCATCATTTGACGCCCAACCTTGGAAGTTTTCTTTGGACGATTTTATCAAAGCGATTTTACTTGCTAAAAAGAGTTTAATTGAATCATAAAAACTACCAAAAGAATAGGTGATACCTTATATTAATTTTTGGAATTTTTTTGAGCCTAATTTATGAAAGAAATTAATTTTGACTTTACTATTGCTAGCGACGATGAATTTGAGGATTTAATAGCAGATATTGGCTTTGAAAATAATTCCCCCTTCACGCGAAATTTTACAATGTTTATTTAGTATGAAAGATGATCCCCAATGCTCGCAGCTCCTTTAGGCTTAATTTTCGTTGTCAAATATCTCTTAAGCTGCAAAAATTGCTTCAAAATTAAAGTGATTGTTTCTATGGACGAGATATTAAATTATTCAGGAACGTTTTATGACAGATGAAGGTTTGACAGAAGAAGGCTTGACAGAAGTAAGCTTAAAAGCAATGAAGGAAGAAATAGCTCATATGGATCGTGCAGTCATTCAGAGGAGCGAAGAAGATGGTCAATTGCTTAAGATTATGAAGGACAAGCTCTCCGATTTCACAAAGGGGCAGATTTTACTCAAAGAGTTAATGCAAGATCTAAATGCCCTCAAGAGGAGTTTAAGAGAAAAAAATCGGTACTGGGAAAGGCAATTTATTTTGTGCTGCACCGATTTGGAGATAGCTCACGAAATGATTTTTAAGGATGGAAATAAGAAATTATTTCCCGGCGATCAAGAGATTTTAGATCTCGTGATGACAAGAATATTGAAAGTGATCTCAGTCAGGCAAGAATATGGCGAAGAATGGCTCCTATCTCATTTTGGGGTCAAAATTTTCGAGATAGAAAATTATCCAGATTTGTACACACCACCTCTCTAAGGAAGAAATGCTCTTTTTCAAAAATGATGGACATACTGTTTGGAGTTTTATTTAAATATTTACAGAAAATGAGGGGGTATACTAGAATCGTGCTCAAAATTTTCCTTGCATTTCTTGAAAAGATATTGCAAGACACATTTTTCATCGCAACAGTTATTGGAGTCTTGCAGGATGAGTAATTACGAATTTGATTTGCGACAATTGGAATTGATGTTGCAACAAGTGAACAGTTTTGAAAATGGTCAGATCAATTTATTTTTTCTCCACACAACTCTTGAGTACCTGATGTCTGTCATGGAGGATTTGGATGGGGGATTTCGGCTTTCTGTCGTTGATAAGCTGGAGATTTTTCAAACGTTGCGGGTTGACATTGCAAATGGTTTGGAAGAAGCTCATGGACAACTATTGATCGAAGGTAGAGAGTTAAGAAGTTTGGTTCTTGCCGCGATCGATGAAATGAAACTGAAAGCTGTGTAAGAAATTCAACGCAAAGCTCCTTGCCGGAGGGGCAATAGAGTGGTTTTGTCTTTGACATACTCCGGTTTTTTGGAAAAACCGGATTTTTCATTAAAGTTTTCTTTTATTTCACAATAAATTCAATTTCTGATATACTTTTAATTTTGCAAAAGGCAACTATGTCTCATTCTTTAGAAGACTTTGGCCCAATCCGTTCTACCCTATGGCCCATCTATTCGCATGAGCTCCGCAAGGTGCTCCCTATGCTGTTCATGCTGTTTTTTATCTGCTTCAACTACAGCATATTGCGGAATATGAAAGACTCCTTAGTTGTGACTGCGTCTGGTGCTGCAGTTATTCCATTCATTAAAGTTTGGGTCATGCTGCCCACAGCCGTTTTGCTCACGTTTGTATTTGCGCGACTATCGAACAAATATAGCCTCGAACGGGTTTTCTATATCATGATCTCCATGTTCCTCATATTCTTTACTCTTTTTGCCTTCGTCTTGCATCCCTTAAGGGACTATTTGCACCCAACAGCCTTTGCGGCCTCATTGCAGACTAGTTTGCCTGCAGGGCTTAGAGGGATGATCTCCATGTGCTGCAATTGGTCATTTACTATTTTCTATGTGATGTGCGAGTTGTGGAGTACCAGTATTCTGACGGTGTTATTTTGGGGATTTGCCAATGAGATCACAACCGTTGTAGAAGCGCGTCGTTTTTATGGTGTTTTGGGTGTTGGAGCGAGCTGCGCGGCGATCATTGCGGGGCAGACAGCTAACTTTTTTGCTTCATTTGAGCAATCTGCTGCTTATACACAGGATGAAGCTTGGGGTCAAATTATGAGAGTTCTCATTGCCCTCGTGGTCGTTTGTGGTATAGTGACAATGGCCATCTTTCGCTGGATGAGTCGTCGCGTGTTAACAGATCCTTGTTTTGATGAGTTTCATGATGTAAAGAAAATAGCCCGGGAAAAGAGCAAGCTTTCAATAATTGAGAGCTTTTCCTATCTTTCGAATTCAAAATATTTGATCTGTATTGCCATTCTTGTCGTTGCTTACAATCTCGTTATCAATATGACAGAAGTACTTTGGAAGGATCAGTTGTCCCGGCTTTATCCTTCTCCACAAGAATACAACATCTATATGAATAATCTTACCTCTGCTATTGGAGTATGCGCTACGCTGACAGCTCTGTTCATGGCGAGGATTATCAATAGGCTGGGATGGACGCGCACGGCGATTATTACCCCTCTGATGATGGCGTTAACCTCTATCGGATTTTTCTCCTTCTTTCTATTTCAAGATCATTGGGCCATATCATTCCCTGCAATTATGGCTGGAGGCGCCCCGCTAGTCATCGCTGTCTTTTTTGGAGCTGCGCAAAATTGTTTAAGCAAAGCGGCGAAATACTCTGTCTTTGATGCCACAAAAGAGATGTCTTTTATCCCATTGAGCTATGAATGTAAGCTCAAGGGCAAAGCAGCGATCGATGGAGTTGGCTCACGAATTGGAAAATCAGGAGGCTCCCTCATGTATCAGGGCCTTTTGATGTTCTTCGGAACAATAAGTGCGAGTGCGCCATATGTCGCGTGTATTCTCGCTGTTGTGTTGGTTCTTTGGATGATCGCTGTCAGGGTGTTGGGAAGGCAATTTAATGATCTCGTTGCCTCTCAGGAAGCACAAAAAGTGCACCCAACTTCGAAGGAATTCAAACCAAAGCCTCAGCAGTCTTACTAGCAGCAAGATTTTACCACAGAGATCACGGAGACCACAGAGAGAAGAAGAGAAGCAGGGAGCTTTGCGTTGAATTTTTTTACTAAGACTTACCCTACTTAGCTTGATGTGCACTAATTTTTCTCTGCTCCCTTCTCTTATTCCCTCTATGATCTCTGTGGTAAAATCTTACAGAGATGATTTTTGATTGCAGCAAGACCAGGATTATTAGTATTATCTAAAAAATTGATAATACCACTGGCTTTCTATGAATCTATTCAATATATGCTCGCTCGTTACTTTGTCGATCCTCATACTCTCTTGTGATTCGAAGAAAGAAGAGCCTCCACCACCGACTGTAGACGTTACTGAATATGTAATCAAACCTCAAACAATTCCTATTGTATATAACTTTGTTGGCTTTGCAGAAAGTTCCCACCCTGTTGAGATTCGTGCGCGTGTAGAAGGATATCTCGATAAAATCGCCTATGGTGAAGGGCAGATCGTAGATGAGGGTGATTTATTATTTCAGTTGGACCCAAATCAATATGAGGCCAAAGTAGAGGCTGCTAAAGGGGAAGTGGCTAGGCAAGAGGCTATTTTGGAGAATGCCAAATTGACCGTGAATCGTCTCAAACCTTTATACGAACAGAAAGCAGCGAGTAAAAAAGATCTAGATAATGCCATTGCAAATCAACTTTCTGCACAAGCTTCCTTGCAGTCGGCAAATGCGCAGCTATTAGATGCTATGATCAATTTAGGGTATACGACCATAAAATCTCCTATCACAGGTGTGGCAGATCGATCTCGTTTCCGCGAAGGAGCATTGATCAATCCTGGCACGAATTCTCTTTTGACGACTGTTTCGGTCCTCAATCCCATTTGGGTTTATTTTTCAGTTTCTGAGAATGACATTTTAAGAGCCCGACAACAGCTTGCTGAACACAAAGTCCTATTCCCTGACCCTCAGGAAAGTATTACCACCCCAAAAGAAAATTCGTGGGAAGTTGAAGCGCTTATGAGCGATGGAAGTGCCTACGAGCATAAAGGGAAGGTGGATTTCAGCGCCCCTTCTTACAATCAAGGAACAGGAACATTATTAGCGCGCGCTGTTTTTCCAAATCCCGATGCAAACCTACGTCCAGGGCAATTTGTTCGAATTAACTTATATGGCGCTCAGCGTCCGAATGCCATTTTTGTTCCTCAGCGAGCTTTGCTGCAGAAAAAAGGGGGAATGTTTGCCTATTTAATCCATCAAGATGGCACAGTTTCTCCTCAAGACGTCGAATTGGGGGACTGGTATGGAAATTATCAAATCATAACACATGGATTAAAACCTGGGGACCGCATAGTCGTAGATGGAATCAATAAGATCTTTCCAGGAGTTACTGTAAAAGTGACTGGTGACTGGCAGGAATCGAAAAAAGAGCTTTCTGAAAATGAATCTGGCCAGGATGAGAAGAAATGATTTCAAGTTTCTTTATAGATCGTCCCATACTCTCCAGTGTGATTTCGATATTTATTTTTCTTGCTGGCATTACCTGCATGTTTTTACTGCCTATTGAGCAGTTTCCCAACGTGTTGCCTCCACAGATCAATGTGCAGACTTCTTATGCCGGAGCCAGTGCTCAAACAGTGGCCAATTCGATCGCTTCGCCGCTTGAGCAGCAGATCAACGGCGTGGAAAACATGATCTACATGAATTCCAATAGTTCCTCGACAGGAGATTATAATCTCAGTGTATTTTTCAACATAGGATCAGAGATTCAGCAAGCTTTAATCGATGTGCAAAATCAAATGAATATTGCCCTGCCATTATTACCTGAAGAGGTGCAGAGAGGTGGGGTGAGAGTTCTCAAGCAAACTCCTGCGATCTTATTAGTCATAGCTCTCCAGTCACTCGATGGACGTTATGACGAAATTTTCTTGAGCAATTATGCCACTGTCAATGTGGTTGAGGAACTGCAGCGTACCCCTGGCGTGAGCAGTGTTAAGATCATCAACGATCGCACCTATGCCATGCGTGTGTGGCTTGATCCCAATCTACTTGTGAAATATGGACTAACGGCTGGCGACGTTGCCGTAGCAATCCGAGATCAAAATGCCGAATATTCTGTGGGTCGTTTAGGACAAGAGCCTACAAGCGGTCCTACGGAACTTGCGATCTCAATAACAAGCGTCGGTCGTCTCTCCACACCAGAAGAGTTTCGCAATATTATTATTAAAGCAAACCCTGATGGCTCAATTGTCTTTATCAAAGATGTGGGAAGCGTGGAACTAGGGGCTCAAAGTTATGACGTTACCAGCAATCTAAACGGTATCCCAGCACTTTCAATCGGAATTTTTCAACAATATGGCGCCAATGCCTTACAGGTGGCTGATGAAATCAAGAAGAAGATGGCACATATAGCGAAGAATTTTCCTCAAGGGATCGAGTATTCCATCCCATATGACACGACAAAGTTCGTTTATGCTTCCATTCGAGAAGTGGTTAAAACAATATTTGAGGCAGCATTTTTAGTGATGTTAGTGGTTTATATTTTCCTTCAGAATTTTCGCCTCACTCTCATTCCATTGCAAGCGATGATTATCTCCATTGTGGGTGCCTTTCTAGGCATGTTAATTTTGGGGCTGTCTATCAATACACTGACACTTTTTGCCATGGTTCTTAGTATCGGAATTGTCGTCGATGATGCTATCGTGGTCATTGAAAACGTAGAACGACATATGCGTTTAAAAAAACAAAGCGCTAAAGAAGCGGCTCATTACGCCATGAAAGAAGTCTCTGGACCAATCATAGCCATTGTGCTGGTGCTGTGCGCAGTATTTGTTCCCGTTGCCTTTCTTGGAGGCATTGCGGGTCAGCTTTATAAACAATTTGCTCTCACAATCTCGATTTCTGTTTTCATTTCGGGCATTGTTGCTTTGACGTTAAGTCCCGCCCTTTCTGCCATCTTAATTAAGCTTCCAGAACATCCTTCGAAATTTACGATCTATTTTGATAAATTCTTTGGAAAAGTGACCGATTTTTATATTGGAGGAGCTCGGTGGCTTATCGTACGACCTATTTTGGGAATTTTGTCATTTTTAACGCTTTGTGCTTGTGTCCTTCTTTTATTTCGAATCATACCTACTAGCTTCGTTCCAAACGAAGATCAAGGATACCTCATCACCATGGTGAGTATGCCAGAAGGCGCCAGCCTCAATCGAACTGTGGCAGTTTCTGCTGAAACTGAAAAAATTGCCATTGAAAACCCAGCTATAGACCACTACTTTGAACTGACGGGCTTTAGTTTTATTGATGGTTTAAACAGGACGAATCAAGGGACAAATTTTCCTGTCTTTAAAGACTGGAGCGAAAGAACTAAGCCAAGTGAAAAAATCGACGCTATTATAAATGAACTTTCTGAAAAATTTAGAAAAATCCCTCAAGGACTCATTTTGCTGTTCAATCCACCTGCAATTCAGGGGCTTGGAACAGTGGGTGGTTTTGAGTTTTGGATACAAAACCGTGGTTCTGGAGATTATGCTTATTTAGAACAGATCACCCATAAATTTATTGCAGAAGCGAGCAAACGACCCCAGCTAGCGAACTTAATGTCGACCATCGACGCGAATACGCAACAGGTTTACATCGACCTTGATCGATCAAAAGCCCGCTCCCTCGGCGTTCCTATCAATGAAATCTACAACTCTTTGCAGGCCCTATTCGGTTCTTACTATGTGAATAACTTTAATAAGTTTGGCCGAGTCTACAGGGTTCTCATGATGGCTCAACCTGAATCGCGCAAAGACCCATTAGATATTGAACAGGTCTATGTAAGATCGAACACTGCTCAGATGGTTCCATTGAAATCACTAGTGACCTTAAGGAATGGTTCTGGACCTAGTTTGATCAGCCGTTTTAATGGATTCCCATCGGCAAAAATCAATGGAAGTGCTGCCATGGGATATAGCTCTGGAGAGGCTTTGACAACGATGGAAGAACTTGCTAAAGAAATATTTCCCAAAGATATTTCCTATGCTTGGGGCGGTGAGTCATACCAAGAAAAAGCCACTGGAGGAATCTCTTCTACTATGCTTATGGCTGGAGTTCTAATGGTATTCCTTATTTTGGCAGCCCTTTATGAAAAATGGAGCTTGCCGCTTGCAATCGTGCTGTCAGTTCCTTTTGGGATTTTTGGAGCGCTCGTTGCTATTTGGCTTGCAAGTATGAGCAACGATATTTATTTCCAAATTGGATTGATCACAATCATTGCGTTAGCAGCAAAAAATGCCATTTTAATCGTAGAATTTGCCATCATCAAACATAGAGAAGAGGGGCTTTCCATCATCGAAGCTGCCATTGAGGCGGGCAAAATCCGTTTTCGAGCCATCATCATGACATCGCTCACGTTTATTTTTGGAGTTATCCCTTTGGTGCTGAGCTCGGGTGCAGGAGCCAATAGCCGCCATTCTGTCGGGACGGGAGTTTTGGGTGGAATGATCGCCGCTACATTTCTCGCTGTATTCTTCGTTCCCCTATTCTTCCGATTGATTTTAGAGCGCTCAAGTAGCAAATCGATGATATCCGAAAATAACGTCGCGAGTTCTTTACCACAGAGATCACAGAGAGAAGGTGAAGAAGAAAAGGGAGATCACTAAAGTTGATGAATAACTTTTTATTATTTTTTGAATTTTTCTCTCCCCTCTCTGTAATCTCTGTGGTAAAAAAATCGCAACGTTACCCGAAAATACACAGAAAAATCGCAAGGATGAGATACACTTGCATAGGTTGTGTGGCCGTCTTACTGATCCTGTGCAGCTGTTTTAAGCCGAATTATCAAAGACCTTGCCTTGACCTCCCTGAGCATTGGAGAATGCCCGCTGACGAAGGAAGCACTTTATGCAATTATCGGTGGTGGGAACAATTTGAAGACCCTGTGTTGAATCAATTAATTATTCTGGCTTTGCAAAATAACCAAGACCTAAAAGTTGCCATCAGTCGAGCCATCGAATATTATGCACTGGTAGGGATCACAAATGCAGCCCTTTGGCCTCAATTGACAGGCAACCTCAACTACAATCGATCAGAATCCTCAGTTTCTATTCCCTTAAGTATACCTCCAGGGGTTCCACGCATAGATAACAACTATCAAGCCTCCTTTAATTTGTCCTGGGAGCTAGATTTTTGGGGAAGGCTTTTAAGTGCCTCTGAGGCAAGTTATGCGGACTTATTTGCACAAGTTGAAGCTCGGCGTGCTTTTGTGTTAAGCCTTGTGAGTTCCGTTGCAAATGATTACATCATCCTCCGTTCGTTGGACGCGCAGCTTGAAATTTCAAAAAACACTCTCACATCCCGATTGGAGTCTCTAAAATTGGCCGAAGATCGCTTTAATCTCGGCGAAACCTCGCAGATTGAAGTACGACAAGCTGAGTCTGAAGTAGAAATTGCTGCCATCCGCGTCATTGAATTTGAAAGAGCTATTCCGCAGCAAGAAAATCTGTTAAGCGTGCTTATCGGTGAGAATCCACGGCATATCGAACGAGGACTCACTATAGAATCGTTTCAACGTCCCTTGGAAATACCTGCAGGCCTCCCTTCTGATTTGCTTACGCGACGACCTGATATCATGCAAGCCGAAGATCTTCTCATTGCAACCAATGCCCGTATCACTGAAGCCAGGGCTTTATTTTTTCCGCAGATAAGCTTGACAAGTATGTATGGAAGTCAAAGTGATCAGATAAAAAGCTTTTTAACAAGCCCAGCTGAAATGTGGTCATATGGATTGACTGCTATTCAAACTATTTTCGACGCAGGGCAAATTGTTTATCGTGTAAAGGTGGCAGAAGCCCGCCGCGAAGAAGCCCTTCACGCCTATAAGCAAACCATATTGAATGCCTTCCGCGAAGTTGAGGATAGCCTCATTGCATACAAAAAGAACCTGGAATTAGTCTATGAGCATAGGCGGCAGGTGAGAATATTAAAGGATTATCTCAAACTTGCCACCTTAAGATATAATGAAGGGGAAATCGATTATTTGAATGTTTTAGATGCTGAGCGATCGCTTTTCGATGCAGAATTGCAGCTTGCACAGGCCCATGCAGACTCATTTATGGCAATTGTTGATCTTTACGGAGCTCTTGGCGGAGGATGGGTTGTGGATGCCGACGACATTGCACTCGCATCAGAACAGTAGAAGGACGACATTTTAGTCATGAACGCACCCGAAGAAAGGACAAGGGACCTAAAGGACATAAGGGACAAAGGACGTAACTTCCGCAGTTACCCCTAGAAGATTCTGCCCCAGATGATGGTTGTGGGTAATGGGCAGGGCTAAGGCAGGGTAGGAAAAGTCCGAGGGCTTTGCTGCCTAAGTTCTTACCTAATAATGTTCATTATTATGAACGTTAAATAGCTTAATGTTCAGAAAAATGAACAATAGCCTCATTTTTGAAAAAAAATTAAACGATTCTATCAAATCAACAGCAATGAAATCGAACGCATGGCTTCTGCATTTGAACATGAAGACCTTGCCCAAGCTTTAAGCTTTTAACTGCCGTTTCTAAGTAGCTGTAGGAAAAAAAGAAGTAACCGTTTAATGATAGGGGTATGGCAGCACCAACACCAATAGCTTCGCCCAGTACTTCAAGCGCTCTATCTACATCTTCTCCAAAAAGCTTAAATATTGAAGGTTCAGAAAGCTTCATGGTTAGAAGTGGCATATGGTTAGCTCGTAAATTTTCTTCTAATGTCGCTAGTACGAGCACCAGCCCTCCCCCAATTTATAGCCTTACACAACCGCTTGCACCTATTGATTACATTGCTACTGATCTTTTGCTTACAATCCTCTACAATTTAAATGTCCAAGAGTTCTCAAAAGTACGTTGTGTTTGCAGAAGATGGTCCAAATGTATGGTCATGGCATATTTAATGAACTGTACTACAGCGTATTTCAATTTCAGTAAACATAAAGTATTCATACCAAGATTATTTCCCCAAAGAACACGTTACGCTTTAACAACCTTAGGTCTGGAATTGCCCCTTCAAGAAACAAAATTATTTTCTGACAAACTGAGTTCAAGTTATGAAAAATTGCTAAATCGTATTCTTAGTTGTTCTCCCAACGTTACAACCTTACTAGTTGTCAAATGTGGTGCAAGGGCAATCCAATTTCTGATTCAAAATTTACCACAAATTAGACATTTGACTATGATCGATTGCCCAGTTGATAAAGGACTTGGAGATTATTTAAATCTGCGTCAGGATTTGAATATTTCACTAGTCATGACAGAAAGGTTATTTTTTCCCTATACTGCTGCCATCGAAAATATATCAACTCTTGAAGTGTGTAGAGAAACGGCTCCTCTTGATGCCACGCTAACTTTCAGAATGCAGAGATCTCTTCCTCCTCCACAGCGTCTAATACTTTTAGATATGCCAATCACTATAGCATTGTTGGAGCAGATATGTCACGTTAGAGATGTGGAATTTAGGAACTGTTTTAAGAATGATGACAGCCTTAATGTGGCATCGATGGAACATATTTTTAGGGTAACTTCGAAAGTTGAAAATATTCGCATTATAAGCGATGACAGGGGAGATACCTTAGTTAGTTCAATAAAGGAGTTGTTTGCTATTCTAAACAGTCCCACTTTGCTTACCGCAGATCTTAGAAGAATGAAAGGGCTCGATGTTGAAAAGTTGAAAACGTTTAGGGAGTCATTTTCCACTAAAAGAGTGTTGTTATCTTCTGAAGCACTTCCTTAAGGTGCAATTCCCTCAGCAATTCCCTCTAAAACATCTCTATTTAACGAAACTTATAATCCCCTCTGCGTCTCCCCGCCTCTGCGTCTCTGCGTTAATCATTATAACGAATTTAACGCAGAGACGCAGAGACGGGGAGACGCAGAGGGAATTATAAGTCATTAGAGCTATATTTAATCCCCTTGGACGAAACTAAACCAATCTTTTTTTATATAATAATTTAGTTGCTTCAATATTCGATACTTGATTTTTAATGACATTTAATCAAATTGTGTGTATAATAATGTTAATAAACATTAATTGAGGGGGTTTATGTCGTCAACATTAGCAGTAGCAGTTAGTTCAACACATCCCTCAAGTGCTAGTAGTTCAAGCTCTTCCTCGCCGACAGGCCCAGCTCTCGTAAGTCCAGTTAGTGGGATGGCGCGATTAGGAATTGGTTTAGCTAGCTTTATAATGCCTCATATTCCAGCGTCTCCCACTCGTATCCCTTGCAAAAAGCCAACTTTTGAGACTGTCCCAGATGTGGTTTTGGATATATTTTTTTCGATGTTAAGCGAGATGGACCAGCTCAGGTTAATGAGCTGCTCCAGAGGATCAGTGAGAGCATATATCCACAGTGCTTCTAATGCCTATTTGCCTTTCTGCAGACTAAAATCCTTTCTTCCAAGTGTATTTCCGGATGGTATTCTATACCCCAAATTAAGACAAATGCGCATTAAATTGCCATCAGTAGAAGAAAGAACCCTCTCAAAAAAACCTACGGAGGGTTACAAAAAATTAATTGGACAGATCTCAGCCAGCTGTTCTGAGATTGCTCATTTGGAGGTTGTCAACGGCGACTCTAGAGCAATTCAATGTCTGATTCAAGAAAAATTGCCAAAGCTTAAGGAGCTAACTTTAGTAGGTTCTTATTATTTTGATGAATATTTTATTAAATACTTAAATGAAGGACGTTCAGATTTATTAGTTAATGTGATATTAACACAAAAAATATACTCCGCTAATGTTTCATTAATTAGAAATATCGGCATTCTTGAAGTTACCGAACACCTTAGAATACTTGATGCAACCCTGACTGCCAGGTCACAAATGGAACTGCCTTCTCCAAGAACAATAGTTTTAAGAAAAGTTCCGATCGACATTCATTTATTAAAAATAATAAGTCAGGCTAACCATTTAGAGTTATTTAATTGTTCTAAAATCCATCAGGGAATAGGAGAGGAGGACTATGTAGAATATGTAGATAATATTTTTCAACATCATTCAAAAGTTGAAAATATTGTGATAGCGAATGATGGACCAATTGAACTTTTTAAAATTGGTGAGTTAGTTGCTATTCTCAAAAGTCCTGTTCTACGCCATGCAAAATTCCCAGGGCTTGATGATTTTGCTGTAGACTTATTGACAACCCGTCGCCATTTATATTCCCACGTGAAATGGATTGTTTAAGTTCTCAATTCCCAATTGGTTCCTAGCGTAACCCCTGTCATTGTTGAAAGATTCAAATGACGAATGCAGTCGCGCGGTGGGTAGACGTGAAGTTTTAGCGATAAGGCATCGTTTATGATGCTTTTCCGATTATGGATGAGGCTTTCAGGTTGGATCAAATATTCCCCTTCATATAGCAATGCAGCGGGGATTGTAAAGCTCACTTTTTTGAGTCCACCCTGATTAAATAAGTCGGAAGTCAGTTTATTATCGCAAGTGTATGCTTTCCCCAAACAATGTCCCCGGTGATTCCAAACGCTCAATCCCATGACCAAATCTGAAATGGGCTGAAGTACAAAATACTCCATTTCTACGCGGATGGGTTCGTCTTGATAAAAGAAATCGCGAGTAGGTTCTTCTGGCATTAAAGAAATACTGTGGAATCTGAGATGCTCATCGCCCACATCACCATTCCATTGCAAGGTGTGCTGTGAACAGGTTTTCATATATTTTGTGATGCACTGTTCAATAGATCCAAACTCTTTCAAATGGCCAGATTCTAAAAGTAATCCTTTGTTACATAGTCTTGAGACGGATCCCATATCATGGCTGACAAATAGGACAACGCGGCCGAGATGGCTTAAATCATCTAGTTTTTTTAAGCACTTCTCTTGAAATTTTGCATCTCCAACAGCCAAGACCTCATCCACAATTAGAACATCTGGATCCAAGTGGGCGGCAATCCCAAAGCCGAGGCGGGTGTGCATCCCGCTTGAAAAGCGCTTTACAGGGGTGTCAAGGAACTTTTCTGCCTCGGAAAAAGCGACGATTTCATCGAATTTCGACTTGATTTCTTGCTTTGACATTCCCAGGATTGCACCGTTAAGAAAAATGTTTTCCCTGCCTGTGAGTTCAGGGTGGAAGCCTGTACCGACTTCTAGTAGGCTTGAAACGCGGCCTCTAATTTTAATCGAGCCTGTGGTGGGATCGACAATGCGTGCCAAAATTTTTAGAAGAGTCGATTTTCCAGCGCCATTTCTCCCGATAATGCCTACACGATCCCCTTGTTCTAGAGAAAAATTGATCTCTTGAAGAGCCCAAAACTCCTCTTTAGATGATTTTGAAGGGATTTTATTTTTGGAATAGGGGTTTTTGAAGGCAGCGAGGCATTTCTTTGCCTTTCTAGATAATGTCTCGACAAGGGTTAAATAGGAGCCGGGGGGCAAGTGAGAGATCTGATATTTTTTCGAGATATTTTGGACTTCGATAATAGATGGCATAAGTTAGATTTGATCCGCAAAAGTTCTTTCCATTTTTCTAAAATAGCGATAACCAGAGACAAGAAGTAGCCCTGTGATCACGGTAGAGAAGATAACGGAGTATTCCATCATAGGATAGCTGATTCCAAAGAAGACCCATCGAAAGGAGTCAATTATTCCCACCATCGGGTTTAAAAAATAGAGCAATCTCCATTCTTCAGGAACAAGAAAAGTGCCATATCCTACCGGTGAGAGAAACATTCCAAATTGGACTACAAAAGGGACAACAATCCTAAAGTCGCGGTATTGAACAGTGAGAGCGGATAGCCAGAAACCGATTCCCATGCAGAGGAGCGTTAGGAGGATCAGAGCAAAGGGAAAAGCCAGAAGTGTGAGGAGATCGATTCCACCAAAAAAAGCTCCTAAAAGTAATAGAAGCCCCATTGTAATGGCAAATTCCAGATATTGGACAATGATTTGGGATAATGGAATCAGCATCCGAGGAAAATAGACCTTAGACACTAGCGTAGCGTTATTTACAAGGCTATTGCAAGTATCAATGATTGAGTTGGCAAATAGTTGCCAAGGGAGCATGGCAGCGAGTACAAAAAGTGGATAGCTGATATCTCCCGAGGGGAATTTTGCGATGCGGCCAAAGAGAAATGCAAATACTGCCATGTTGAGCAAAGGTCGAAGCAATGCCCATGTGACACCGAAAAAAGCTTGTTTATAGCGGACTAGAAGATCGCGCCAGGCAAAAAAGTAGAGCAACTCGCGATAGCGATAAATATCTTTGAGGTATTCTTTTTGAATGCGATTGGCTTCAATGATAACTTCTTGGGAATGAGGTGTATTTGTCATGTCGATTGCCTAACTTCTGTTGGCAACTATCATAAGCAGTCTTGCCATTTATTTCCCGCTAAAAAGTAACGGGATAGCCAAGGCATAGCATCAGACTAAAGCAAGAACCATCCTGGGGAGCAACGAATGGGCATTTTTAGCAAGAATTTGAGCGGCCTCGCTCCAGCCATTTCCGGGTCCATTTTACCAGGCCAACGGCCTGACGTATAAAAGCCTAGGGCAACGCCCTAGGTACGTCCAGAGTTGATTCTCAGGCTGAAAGCCTGACGTATGGTGTACAAAATCATGTTAATCCCACAGACATCTCTCATCAATGGAACCCGATTGAGTTGGGGGATCTCAGGGTATTAATCTTGCAAGGGTTGAGTTTTGTGATGTTCCTTTTGGTTTGAAATATATGTCATCCTGAAATGGAATTTGTTTCTCATCAACTGAGTTTGCTATACACCAGGCTTTCAGCCTGAGAATCAGCTCTGAACGTACCTAGGGCGTTGCCCTAGGCTTTTATATTTCAGGCCGTTGGCCTGAAAAAATGGGCCCCAGAAATGAGGGGAACGAAAACGCAAAAATTCTCGCATATTCTGTCCATTCGTTGCTCCCCAGAACCGTCCGAGTAAAGAAGTAACAGGATTTGGTGTTGTTCTGAAAAACCGTTCTGTTTTAAACTCGCGGTTTTCAACCCAATATTTTGTTTATGAAACATCTTTTTTTATTCATCACACTGTGCTTTGTACAATGCTCTGCACCCCTTCTTGAGGCTCTTACTGTCGAAGAAGTGCCCATAATACCGTACAAAAAAAATAAACCCACGGGAAAGGGAGAAGTTGCTGTCTGCGCCATTTTCAACAATGAAGCATCCTATTTAAAAGAGTGGATCGAGTACCATCGGATAGTCGGTGTTTCCCATTTTTTTCTCTACAATAACTCAAGCTCAGATCATTATCTGGCTGTTTTAAAGCCTTATATTGCCGATGGAATTATAGAATTATATGATGTGCCTATCGATTGCGAACAATTTGTGGATGGCCCCATCTCTTTTAATTTTGTGCAGACGTGTTGCTATAATCATGCCATCAATCTAGCCAAGAAGCACTATAAATGGATTGCAGTGATTGATTCCGATGAGTTTATTTTTCCTGTGAGTTCTGTCACTTTGACTGAATGTCTAAGAAAGTACGACCGTGTTTCAGGTCTGATTGTCTTTTGGCAAATTTATGGTACTTCAGATGTTTGGGAGCTAAAACCGGGCGAATTAATGCTTGAGAAATTGCTCTACAAATTTCCTACAAACTATCGGGAAAATTGGCTGTTCAAATCAATAGTGCGTCCAGAGCATGCGGTGTGTCAGGACCAACATTGGACAAAAACCCCTTCACAAGTCTATCCAAATCGTGTGAGGTTCACCCATTTTCCAAATTTTAAAGAACTCCCCATCGATCAGATCAGAATCAATCACTATAGCTTTCGTACAGGAAGTTTTTTTGAAAATGTCAAGAAGAAGCGATATCAAAGATGGGGCTACAATTGGTCCGATGAGGAGCAGAGAGAAAGAATGAACCTCGCAAACTCTGTATATGATCCAGTGATGTTAAAATTTATGCCAGCGCTCCGAAAAAAAGTATTTAAGGATTAGTGTTAACTATGAAAATGCTACGAAAATTTATCTTAAGTTTGTCTATTGTTTGTTGCCTTTGTGTAAATCAACTCGCAGGGATTGTGTGCGAAGACGTTCCGATTATTCCAAGTCAATTAAACATCGTCGGGAACCGCAAGGGAACAGTTGCATTAGCTGCAATTTTCCAAAATGAAGCCCAATTTCTGAAAGAGTGGATCGAATATCACAGGATGATTGGCGTGTCCCATTTCTATCTCTATAATAATCTAAGTAATGATGGCTACTTAGGCATTTTGAAGCCCTATTTGGAACAAGGGATTGTAGAGTTATTCGATGTACCATTCGATTCCTCCTTAATGAGAGATGGAGCCGTCACCCATAATTTTGTTCAAGTCTGCTGTTACAACCATGCTTTAGAAATTGCAAAATCAGCAAATAAATGGCTTGTTGTCATCGATACAGATGAATTTGTATGTCCCATGCAGTCAAGGAATCTCGTTTCTTTCTTAAGAAATTATCGAGGTGTCGGCGGCGTTGTTGCCTATTGGCAAATTTTTGGGACCTCAGGAATCTGGGACATTGGGCCAGGAGAACTCCTTATCGACAAACTCACACATAAATATCCGCAAAATTATGATGAAAATTGGCAGTTTAAATCGATCGTTCGTACGAAATATGCTGAAGGATTCTATGATCCCCATTGTTGCAAATATATCGAAGGCAAATTTTCAATTTCCCCGAACTACCAAATGTTTAGACATGGAAAACCCTATCCAGAAATCCCTGTAGACACTCTTCGCATTAATCATTATACCTTCAGAACTGAAAGTTTTTATCAAAAAGTGAAAAAGCCAAGAAAGGCTATGTGGGGCTTTGTACCGTCACCTGAACATGAGGAAGAGTTTAAAAGACTCTCCAATTCGGTTGAGGATTTGAGCATGCAGAGATTTGTTGAGAGATTAAAGATAAGGGTTTTCCTCAAATGACACAAGAACCCGTCTTAGTAGTTGATCGCTTGACGACCCAAATGATGTTTGGAAGGGTTTTGTGTAAAATTGTCGAAGACATTTCTTTTAAACTATACCCAGGTAAAACACTTGCCCTTGTTGGGGAATCTGGCTGTGGAAAGACCATAACAGCTCTTTCTATTATGCGGATCATCCCCACCCCTCCTGCATTGCCCTCTCAAGGACAAATTTTTTTTAAAGGCAAAGACCTCTTAAAATTGTCTGAGAGTGAGATGCGGAAGATCAGAGGCGCCCGCATTGCAATGATCTTCCAAGATCCCATCAGTGCGTTAAATCCCGTTTTCACGGTAGGCAATCAGTTGATTGAAGTGGCTGAATTGCATCTTAAAATCTATGGCGATGAAGCCATAGAGCGTGCTGTGAAAATTTTAGATGAGGTCGGCATCATCGCACCCAGAGAATGTCTTTCAGCTTATCCACATCAATTGTCCGGAGGAATGAAGCAGCGAGTCATGATCGCAATGGCACTGATGTGTGAGCCAGATATTTTGATTGCAGATGAGCCTACAACAGCCCTAGACGTAACTATACAGGCTCAAATTCTCGCTTTGATCAAGGAACTGCAAACTCGTATGAATATGGCTGTACTATTGATTACGCATGATATGGATGTTGTTGGAGAAGTTGCTGACGAAGTGATCGTCATGTATGCATCGCAAGTAATGGAGCGAGGTTCTTCAAAGCAGGTCTTCACAACAATGTCACATCCTTACACTCTTGGTTTGTTCCAATCAAGGCCAACTTTAAACACTCCAAGAGGAAAACTAAAGGCTATTCCCGGCACTGTTCCACATCCTACAAATTATCCAGAGGGGTGTCGATTCCACCCACGATGCCCTTTCATGATGCCAAAATGCAAACATGGGAATGTTCCAGATTTTGAAATCCATCACGAAAAATCCCATAAAAGTAAATGCTGGCTGTACGATGAAAGTGAAGAAAGTCGTTTAAAGTTGCTTCAAAGGAATCGTAATGACTAAACCTCTCCTGGAAGTCCATCAACTAAAAAAGTACTTTCCTATCATGGCTGGTGTTCTAAGACGCAAGGTGGGGGATGTTAAGGCTGTTGATGACGTGGACTTTGTATTGGAAGAGGGGGAAATTCTCGGAGTAGTCGGTGAGTCAGGTTGCGGAAAAAGCACCATGGCACGCGCAGCGATACGATTAATCGAGCCTACAGCGGGAACTGTAAAATTCCAAGGTCGTGATCTCTTATCGCTGAATCCTAAGGAATTGCGCCAAGTGCGAAAAGAGATTCAGATGATCTTTCAAGACCCTTTTGCATCATTAAATCCCCGGTATACTATTGGAGAAAGCATTGGAGAAGCATTGCTATATCATCAGTTTGTTGCCAATAGGAATGAGCTGCAAGATCGCGTTGTAGAGATTTTGGGTAAAATTGGCCTCGGTCCAGATTCAGCAGCCAGATATCCCCATCAGTTCTCAGGAGGTCAGCAGCAGCGCATTTGCATTGGACGGGCAATAGCAATGAATCCCAAGCTCATTGTTTGTGACGAAGCTGTTTCTGCTCTTGACGTTTCAATTCAAGCACAGATTTTAAACTTACTGATTGAGCTAAAAGAAACGTTAGGATTAAGCTACTTATTCATTTCGCACGATCTTTCGGTCATTTATCATATTTGTGATCGAGTTTTAGTGATGTTTGGAGGTAAGATAGTGGAAAGAGGTTCCGTCAAGAGTGTGTTTCATAATCCTCAACACCCTTATACACAAACTCTTTTGGCAGCCATTCCACGTCGAGCTACACATGACGAGCCACAGGTTCATAACATTTGAAATAGAAACAAGGAGTTGCAATGGAGTACGTTCAGACAACATTAGATGCCATTCGAAACGCGATTTGGGGCATTCCCCTGTTACTTCTTCTTTTAGGCACTGGCGTCTATCTCACTTTTCTATTAAAAGGGGTCCAATTTCGATATCTAGGATATGCAATCAAACAAGTTTTTGCAAAACAACATGCCGATTCCGAAGGGGACATCAGCCACTTTGAAGCCCTGATGACATCTCTTGCAGGCGCTATCGGAACAGGGACAATCGTTGGAGTTGCCACTGCTGTGACTTTAGGAGGCCTTGGCGCCATGTTTTGGATGTGGGTCACTGCTTTCTTTGGAATGGCCACTAAATACGCAGAGTCACTTTTGGCTGTGAAATATCGGGAACTTGACTCTCGCAATGAAATGATTGGCGGGCCAATGCAATATATTGAAAGAGGACTTGGATGGAAATGGATGGCCGCAGTCTTTGCCATTTTAGGAGCTATTGCAGCAATTGGTACTGGAAACCTAGTACAGGTCAATTCGATTGCGGAAGCCGTCAATGAAACATGGGCCTTTGATCCCTGGATCACGGGCGTTGTTTTGGCAATCCTCACAGGTATTGTGATCATGGGTGGGGTTAAAAGCATTGGTCACGTTGCAGGAATTCTCGTTCCAATCATGGCCATATTCTACATTATTGGCGGATTGGTCATTATTGTGCTGAACTATAGTGAAATACCAGGGGTGTTCTCAAACATATTCTATAGCGCCTTTAATGGACAGGCAGCTGTCGGAGGGGTCGCTGGAGCCAGTGTCATGATGGCCATACAAATGGGTGTTTCGCGAAGTGTATTTTCAAACGAGGCTGGTTTGGGGATTTCTTCGATTGCCGCAGCAGCAGCCCGCACAGATTCTCCTGGAAGGCAAGCGATGATTAACATGACAGGTGCTCTTCTTTCAACAATTATTGTTTGTACGATTACGGGGCTCGTCCTTGGTGTAACAGGGGTCATTGGAACGACACATTCTTCAGGAAATGCTGTGACTGGGGCGACATTAGCGCTTAGAGCTTTTGATACATTGCCAGGGGGGATGTATATTGTCACAATTGGTTTGATACTATTTGCATTTACTACAGTTATTGCGTGGGCCTATTATGGTGAAAAGTGTTGTGAGTATCTTTTTGGGGCTCGTTCTGTGATAATATATCGCATATTGTTTACGTTGCTTGTGATTCCTGGAGCAGCCTTAAAAATTGAGATGGTTTGGAGTTTTGCCGATGCAATGAATGGACTGATGGTGATTCCGAATCTTCTGGCATTAATAGGGTTGTCAACAGTGATAGTGAAGGAAACCCGTCGATTCCTACAGCAAGTTCAGGAAGAGCAGAAAGCGTAA
>Ga0207056_1038_pt1 | contig 26583 bp, 27 predicted proteins | sample Alteio_BWMinCont_58_FD_153289 | JGI IMG/M metagenome (GOLD analysis project Ga0207056, IMG submission 153289) | Enriched cells from forest soil in Barre Woods Harvard Forest LTER site, Petersham, Massachusetts, United States -... | ecosystem: Environmental > Terrestrial > Soil > Temperate forest >... | reverse complement strand
CGTTTCTGAAACAATCGAAAACAGACCTCTTACATCAAAAGCGACCCGACTCAGTGTCTGGCAACAAAACAACAAGAGCTGGCAAATGATAGCTCATGCAGTTCTTATCCCTGTGCCCCCTCCACTCAGTACAAAGTAGGACACTATGGAATTCACAGAAATCCCCAATTTAAAAAACAAAGTTTCCCGCATTGGATTGGGAACTTGGTCTATCGGAGGCTGGTTGTGGGGCGGCACAGATGAAAAAAATGCAATTGCCACCATTCGTCATGCCCTGGAAAGCGGCATCAATTTGATAGATACCGCTCCAGCATATGGTCTTGGAGTATCGGAAGAGATTGTTGGGAAAGCATTAAAGCAACATGGAAACAGAGAGCGCGTTGTTATTGCAACGAAAGTTGGTCTAAACTGGAAGGATCAGCAATTGTTTCGCGACTGTCGTAAAGAAAGGATTAGAAAGGAAATCGAGGACTCATTAAGAAGGCTTCAGGTAGACTATATCGACTTATATCAAGTGCATTGGCCAGATCCCGAAACTCCGATTGCAGAAACCGCAGAAGTGATGAGACAGCTACTGAAAGAAGGGAAAATTCGTGCGATCGGTGTGAGCAACTATTCTGTCGATCAAATGGGAACGTTCCAAAAAATAACTCCTCTCCACTCTGTTCAACCCCCCTTTAATCTATTCGAAAGAGAAACTGAAAAAACGATCTTGGCGTATTGTAAGGAAAAACACTTAGCCACTTTGGGTTATGGCTCCCTTTGCAGAGGCCTACTTACAGGAAAAATGGGTCTAGATACTCAATTTCACGGCGATGATTTGCGCAAGTCCGATCCTAAATTCCAACAGCCACGTTTTAGCCAGTACTTGAAATGCGTCGAACGCCTTGATCAATGGGCGCAACAACACTATCAACGCACAGTACTGTCTCTAGCTATTCGTTGGGCTTTAGATAAAGGAATCAACATTGCCTTATGGGGAGCACGCAAGCCTGAACAACTGGATGCCATCTCAACTGTTTGGGGATGGAAGCTAACGCCTCAAGACTTTAAAGAGATTGACGACATTCTAAAAGAAACAATTTCCAAGCCACTCGGACCAGAATTTATGGCCCCGCCATCGCGAAAGGAAATTCTCCAGCATGCAGGATAATTTCTTTTACGTAGGAGTAGGAGGCCTTGCAATAATGGCCTTTTTCTTACGTTTTAAGATGACTTTTGCAGCCAAATCATTCATATCATGCATGAGCTTATCGCCTTCCTCTTCATTTTTCACTCCGATCACATATGCCATTACCCCTGGCAGTGCGACAGATTTAGCAACTTTGTATGCCTTCTCTGACGACTCTAAAGCTACCTCACTCACAAAGGCTTTAACATGTCGTTAACTTCAGACATTTCATGGTAAAAATCAGGAATAGCTTCCCCTACAGCTGTCATAAAACAACTCCTATAAACAACAACTCCTTACGTTATTAATTATAATTAATATTTAATAAATAGTTAATGTTATATTGTTACTGTTATTTGATAGTATGTTTTATAGCAGGTGTATTTTTAGACATGTTCAAATTTATATTATAAAATGCTAATAAATTATTAAAACTACTAAAAACACAAAAAAGCACAAAAAAGTATTTACTTTTAATTTTCAATTAAATATAATCTAGTTTTAATTAATTTAGTTTTGTGATTTTATTGTAACATGGTAAAATATGAAGATTATAAATAAAGATGATAATATGATTCTTTGGAGAGTTGGAATGATTCCAATGATAGGCTTTGCATCAGGGCCGTCTAGAATGATCGGAGGCGCTCTACAAGTAGTTGTCAATGCTATCATCGCAATATTTTTGTTGATAAAACTGAGCTACGACTTGATAGCAACAGGTAGCGGAAAACGTACACTAAGAGTGATGTTAAGCGTGTTGCGAGATTTATCAGTAGGAGGGTTGCATATTGTTCGTGGGATTTATGAAACAATTCCATTTACATCAATTATAATATTTGAGACTGAGAAGCAGAGATATTATGTTCCTAATGGAGATAACCCCTTTAGTTGGAAGAAAAAAAACAAATATCTTAATTGCAAACTAATTTATTACACTACTAAAATTAGTAAATAGTTTAAAAACACTTAACAAGAGGTGAAACATGAAAATAATAAACGCAGATATCAATCAAGGCCTTTGGGAAATAGGCAAGGCTCCAATTATTGGATTCGTGTCAGGTCCAGTTAGAGCCTTAGGAGGCGCACTACAAGTGGTGGCCAATGCGGTCCTAGCACTATTTTTGTCTATACCAAGCTTTTGCGGCTTGATCAAAAAAGATAGTAATTGGCACGTGTCAAAATTGATTCGAGATTTATCAGTTGGTGGTTTGCATATCCTTCGCGGCATATATGAAACACTTCCACTTACATCTTTCATTATTAAATGTTCAGAAAACTCATCTGGTAGCTCTACTTGTCCAGTAGACGATCACCCATTCTTTCATGCTATGAGAGCATGATTTTTTCAAACATAAAGAAAGATAAGGCGGTGCTGTGCACCGCCTTTTTTTTTACATGTTTAATGCACATAAGTCAAAATACTGGCGCAAAAAAACCCAAGCCATGAATACACCGCTCCCGCGTGTGCTTTACCCTTGCAGTGACTCTTGCATGGTCTCGTCTGCGCGTGGGACGGTTCTCGCATGACAGCCAAACGTTTTAACGCAGGCCGCTTCAAAAACTTTCTGCTTGTAACATTTGGCCTGTGTTAAACGTTAGGCTGTCATGCAGAACTGTCCCTACGCGCGCTTTTGCCTACAAATGCTTAGCCGTGTGCTACATCCTTATCGTTCTCTTCGCGCTTGGGACAGTTCTGCATAAGGGCATACTTTTAACACAGGCCAATCTACGCATGTAAAATTCTTTTTATGTGGCCTATGTTAAAAGTATGCCCTTATGCGAGAACCGTCCCCGCGCGAAAATACTAGCCCCCAATTCTTCCAAAGAACCACTTTTTCCAAATGTTTATTCTATAAAAGTGCAAAATACTGGCGTAAAATGGACCAAGCGGTCACAATGTAGCTCAGGTCACATAACGTGTTTTTGATGAATATGGGCAAAAGAATATTTATAATAGCCGGTCCTAACGGATCTGGAAAAACAACAACGGCTCTGTCACTCCTTCCCAACTTAATAAATATCGATGAGTTTATCAATGCCGACGAAATAGCCAAAGGACTTGCCCCATTGCATCCAGAAAGTATGGCTTTGACAGCAAGCAAATTGATGATCAAAAGGCTCCGTGATTTACTTGCAGCCCATAAGAACTTTGCCTTTGAAACAACTGCCTCTGGAACAAATTATATAAAATATCTTAAAGAAGCCCAAACCATAGGATATAAAGTCCACTTAATTTTTTTATGGCTTCAAAGTCCTGATTTAGCTGTTGAACGCGTCACACAACGGGTTATCCAGGGTGGCCATCACATTCCAGAAAATATAATCAGAAGACGTTATTATTCTGGATTAAAAAATCTTATTAACCATTATTTACCTATTTCTGATAGTGCGCTTATCTTAGACAATTCAAAAGCCGAATCAAATAAAACTATTGCTGAAAAATGTATTACAGGTGATTTAAAAATAGAAGAGTTAGATATTTGGAAAAGGATTAATCAGGTAGCTCATGCCAAATAAACGTAAAACAAACCTTCATGAAATTCTGCTAGATGCCCATCGAAGAGGGATCGAACAGGCGATCGATCTTTCTATTCGAACAGGCGTTCCATTGGTCATTGAAAAAGATGGAAAGATTGTAAAACTCAAACCAAAATACAAATATGTCCTTGTTCCGATTAAATCGAATAAACCAAAAAACCCATCAAAAAAAGTTGGTTAATAAGCCTGAAAATTTAACAAAAACACATAGAGTGCACAAAATGAACCCAATTTACATAGAATTTTTTAAGGCTTTTTCAATGCTGTTGATGCAATGCCAAAACATGCCGCTGCCCGAATCTAGAGCCGCATCAACTCAATTCTTCACTCAAAACGTCACAAAAGAGCCTGTTTATCAAATTAATAACACCTCAATTCTAGGACCCGACAACAATACAATTCCCGTACGCACGTTCATTCCATTTGAAGAAAAAGGATTACCTGTTCTTCTTTTCTTTCATGGGGGAGGATGGGCTTTTGGGAGCATAGAAGACAATGACCCCCTTTGTCGCAAAATCGCTAACCGTGCTAAATGTATTGTTGTATCAGTAGAATATCGACTTGCACCAGAAAATCAGTTCCCAAAAGGCCTTGAAGATTGCTATGCAGCAACGAAATGGGTGCATGACAACGCTTCCACATTCGGCGGAGACCCCTCTCGCATTGCTGTCGGAGGAGAAAGTGCAGGTGCAAACTTAGCAACAGCAGTGGCTCTTCTGTCGCGTGACAGAAAAGAATTTGAATTAAAATACCAGTTGTTATTATATCCTGCGACCACAAACGACTTAGATCCGAAAACATATGCAGAATCTATGGATCAATCTTTTATTACTTTCGATGCTATGTCCCTATTTTGGAATCTCTATCTGGAAAAACCACAAGATGGAAATAGTCCCTATGCGTCTCCTCTAAAAGCTGAGAACTTAGCTAATCTACCTCCTGCATTTATTGTAACGGGGGAATTTGATCCTCTGCGTACAGAAGGTGAAGCCTATGCACAAAGGCTTCAGGAGTTTAATGTCCCAGTAAAATGCAAACGATATTTAGGAGCCATTCACGGCTTTCTTTCCACTCCTGTACAGGATCTGCCTGAACGCCTAGATGCCCTACAAGACATTCAAGAACAATTGACCAAGGTTTTCACAACAAGAAGGTGATGAAATATATGACGCAAATGAAAACATTACTTTTGCCTTCAGGAAGATCGGTACCTATTTTAGGACAAGGTACCTGGGAAATGGGAGACGATCCCTCCAAGCGGTCGCAAGAGATTGCTGCGCTTCGAAAGGGTCTTGATTTAGGAATGTCACTAATAGACACTGCAGAAATGTATGGGAATGGGGAATCTGAAAAATTAATCGCCGAAGCTATTGGAGACCGGCGTGACGAAATTTTTCTAGTTTCAAAAGTCCTTCCTCAAAATGCATCTCAATCAGGTACCATTGAAGCATGCGAAAGAAGTTTGAAGCGGCTCAAAACCGACCGCCTCGATCTTTATTTGTTACATTGGAGAGGAGAAATCCCACTCCACGAAACCCTAGAAGCTTTTCAATATCTTAAACAACAGGGAAAGATCTTGGATTATGGCGTCAGCAATTTCGATGTTACTGATATGGAGGAAGCCGTTGATTTAGCAAGCAATGAAATTGCTACTAATCAAGTCCTATATAATTTAATGGCACGTGGTATTGAAAAAGGGCTCCTTCCTTGGTGCCACGAACGCAACATCCCTATTATGGCCTATTCCCCATTCGGACATAGCCGTGAGTTTTTAAACCATCCTCTGCTACTAATGATTGCAATTGCACATGACGTGAAGCCTGCACAAGTAGCGCTGGCCTGGATTTTCCGACAAAAAGGGGTACTTGCTATCCCCAAAGCAAGCACACCAGAACATGTATTGGAAAACTTCAAATCATTAGAACTTAAACTCTCGAATGATGAACTGAGGGCACTTGACGAAGCGTTCCCGCCGCCTGCAAAAAAAATGCCTCTCGAAGTACTCTGATAAGGAAGCAAGACCTGAAGATTTCACCACAGAGATCACAGAGAAAACAGAGAGATTGGGGAGAGGGAATAGAGATTATTAATTGCGATTTCCGGCGATTGGATTCTTTGTCCATTACGTAGCTTTAATGACCTATGATTCCCTCTGCGTTAAATTTGTTACAATGATTAACGCAGAGACGGGGAGGCGGGGAGACGCAGAGGGAATCATAGGTCATTAAAGCTACGTATTGGACAAAGAATCCAATGGCCCAACTTTTTTTAAAATTCAAAAATCTCTACCTTCCTCTCCCATCTCTCTGCTTTCTCTGTGAACTCTGTGGTAAAATCTTCAGGTCCTGCATTCTTAGCGTGATATTTGTGTTGGTGAGAACAGGTTGGCAAAATCGTTGTGAGGCATCGAGTAATTAAATCCTGTATCGTACTTATGCAGACTTCCATGCACTTTTTTGTTATACATTGGAGTATTTTGAAATGCGATGAAACAAACCATCGAAAAACGACCAACACGCGCTGTGGCTTCTGTTGCCACCACACGATGATACAAAGCCTTAAGTTCCCCCTTTGAAAGCAGTTGTAATTGTACCGCAGGGATAATGACTGTCTGTTTACTGTGCACCGGCATGGGTTTCCAAGTGCGCTGTTTGATGCAATAATATTCCAACCCCTCATCGCTTTCATATAGATGGAGTGTAAATCCCCCCTTATCGGCATGAGGAGCCGCAATTTCCATCCCTTCTTGCTGATTTCCAAAATAATGGAGATAGCGCAAAATCCAGTAGGGTTTGCCGAAGACTGTTTCATCAAAAAGACCCTTGACGTCATATTCTTGTTCGATACTCTTTGCAAATTGCAAAATGACTGGCTCCATTCTATCTAGAAGGATTTTGGCGTCGTTTAGAAAGGGAAAAGTGCGTTTATTTGCAATTTCAGCCAGGCGTTCATATTGAAAGAGCGTGACATGAAAGTTCTCTTTTAGGTCTTTTTTTGATCCTCTTTCTTCTTTCAATTCATAGCCAGCACCATCGCCATGATTATCTTCGAGGAAAGTAAAGGCACACTTTTCTTCACGTGGCAGATGACAAAAACTCTTCCATGAAGCAACAGCTCTTTCGACGGCTTCTCTTAAATCTTCAGGATAGTCGACATTAACAAGTCCAAGTTCACCCATTTCATTGATGGAAGCTAACATGAGAGCCCCTTTTGTTTAGGTTTTATAATTTTGCTTTTTAGGTTACAGATTTGTCAAAATTGTTTCAAAGAAATTAACTGAAATCGGAATAGTTCCTGTCGCCGCATTCGCATAGCCATCAAGCTAAGGCGCAAGATCTGAAGATTTTACCACAGAGTTCACAGAGAAGGCAGAGAGATAGGAGAGAAGGGTTGAGATCGCAATTTTCGGCTATAGGGTGGTTCTTTGGAAGCATTGGGGGCGACTATTTTCGCGCGGGGACGGTTCTCGCATAAGGGCATATTTTTAACACAGGCCACATAAAAAGAATTTTACTTTCGTAGATTGGCCTGTGTTAAAAGTATGCCCTTATGCAGAACTGTCCCAAGCGCGAAGAGAACGGTAAGGACGTTGAACACGGCAAAGCATGTGTAGGCAAAAGCGCGCGTAGGGACAGTTCTGCATGACAGCCTAACGTTTTAACACAGGCCAAACATTACAAACAGATAGTTTTTTAAGTGGCCTGTGTTAAAACGTTAGGCTGTCATGCGAGAACCGTCCCACGCGCAGACAAGACCATGCAAGAGTCGTTGCGAGGGCAAAGCACATGCGGGAACGGTGTATTCATGCAACAGTGGTTCCATTTCCCCCTCTCCAATCTCTCTGTTTTTCTCTGTGATCTCTGTGGTAAAATCTTTAGCTTGATGCGTATGCGAATGCGGCGACAGACCTAGAATGTACCTACTCGTCATACGAAGCCCGATCGGAACAACTAACTATCAATAACGCACGTCTTATTAAAAAAATATTAACTTCATCTTTACTTTTATTATACATATATTCATAATGAGTGTTATTAAAATATAATGAGGTTTAAAGATGTCAACACCCACTACAAGAGCAACCATCGGCCTACCTTATGATACTATGAATCTAAATTTTGCCATCGGTGACAAAAGAGGACCCGTCTCCTTTAAAATTGAAGACATCCCTACTTTTTCGGAAGAAACACAAAAAATATTTAGGGACTTATCGATATTTCTACCATCTACTGAAGGTCAAACAGGCCTCATGGAATTTCCACAAAAGCAAAAGATTGAAATTTTTACTGGGTCAATCAAAGGAATGAAAATTTTTCAACAGTTTACCAAAACAACCACAATATATGGATTTTGGATCGTAGCATTATTCGTCGGTGGGGTTGCGGCATTAATTCTACTGGCCCCAGCTATTGCAAGTCTCAGCTTGCCTCTTTGCGCATCTATTATAGGCGGAATTCTACTTGTCGATGCTTCCTTATTGATCTGCTCTGTATTTATGTTTAAAAAAGCCTTGGAGCATAGAAAAGAAGCCTCTAGCTACAAAGAACGTGCTAACAAACAACGACTAGAATTAGAAGATCATAAACCAGAAATGGCAACTCATCTCACACAATCCACTGTACATCATATGAAAGCCCTTAAACTCAGTGAGGAGCTAACAAAACGAATCCCTTGGTCCAAGGATCAATTAAAGGAATGGAAGGGCCTAAGTGCTGTGATGCCAGGAATACCTGCTCTAGAGGAATCTATTGATGGGATGGAAATAGCCCTCACACAAGCTCAAAAAGCCACAAAATTCTATAGAGATATTATTTCTCAATTACGAAACCCATCCGACGCCTAAAAATCAGTAACGCACGTCTTATTAAAAAACCTAATTTCATCTTTACTTTTATTATAAATATAATTACAATAGTGAGTATTATTAAAATACAAAGGGATTTAAAGATGTCAACACCCGCTACAAGAGCCGCTAGATCCTCTTATGATACTATCAACCTTCAAATTGCTGTTGGTGATAAACAAATACCAGTCTCTTTTAAAATAGAAGACATTCCCATTATCTCTGAAAGTACCCAGAAAATATTCACAGACGTATTCATACCCTATTTACCTATTGAAGATTCCACCGACCTTATGAGATTCCCACAACAGAAAGAAATTGTTCTTTTATCTGAGTCAATTGAAAAATTGAGAAGATCGCAAGAGATATCCAAAAGTAGCAATAAATGGTGTATTGCCTCCATAACATCGCTCGTAGCTTTAATAGGACTATCAATTTTATTAGCTCCTACAGTAGCCACTCTCAGCATAGCTCTTTCCTCAACTATTGTAAGCATAATAGTACTTTTTGGTGCCGGAGCCCTACACAACTCTATTGCCTTCCTTATAGAAGTGGTAAAAAATCGAAACTTGGTTCGAAGAGAAAAAAAAGATGTTGACGAACAAAGACGTAAACTAGAACTCAACCATGAAATAGCGATTCACCTCATACAATCTCCTGCACATTATATAAAGTTACTTAAATTAAGCCAAGAGGATCTAGATCAACGAATCCCTTGGCATAAGGCTACTCAATATTACCAAGTTGATGAAATCTATTCCGCTTATTCGGAGATGGTTAATTCCCTCCAACATATGACACAATTCTATAAGGATATTGCTGCTCAATTGGAAGCCCCTCTGAAGGCACAAACAAGAAATCGCTGTTTATGAATCCCTAAGATCACACAACAATTTGTGGTGGATTAACAACAATTTGTTGTGATCGCGGCAATTCTCGCTAACAAGCAAATGGACATGGACGGTAATGGACGAAGTTAAACCAATAGCCAGATTATTCTATTAAAATTGGGTGGTATTCCAATAACCAAGAAATCACATCTTTTCTAAAGTCTGCCACCTCATGTAAAAGTTCTTTAAGATCAGATTCCGAGATCTCACCAACTCTATCATAGTCGGTAACATTACGCTTTGCGCGGCAAGCATCAAAATAATTAGCTCTCTTTCTTTGACTAATATTCATGACCTCTGGAAAGGATAAAATTGTTATCCAATGATGCCCACCAGCATTAGACTTAACGCGATATCCAGCGGCATGTAAAACTATTGTTGCAAGCTGAAGAGCAGCATTATATGCGGTAGCAAATCTCCTGTCAGTAGACAGCTGTTTAATCTTTGAGTCTTTTAAGTCACGATCAACAAGTTTAAATAAATTCTCCACTTCGATTTTATTTGTTGAATGACGTTGTATGCGACCTTCATTTATCCATTTTTTTAAAATCATTTTCTTGACCCATTAACCAGATTTTAGGTTGATGTAAGATTTCCTGAATGAAAGGACTTTCATCTTTTATTTTCTTATTAAATTCCTTTTCTGAATAAACAGTAGGGTTAATTTCTCTCCCTAATTCTCTCGAAGTCTCACTTAAAATATCAGCTATATCGCGAATACCTAAGCTTCCAATTATAAATAAATCTAGATCACTTGTAGCAGATTCTTTTCCGCTGGCCAGAGAGCCATATATAAATCCAAATTTAATTTTCTTCTTTATTGGTTTCAAAGCATCTTTTAATAAATCTCCAAGAAGTATTGTTTTAAATAATGCATTCTTAATATCCTGAAAGGCCGGATGTTTTATATTAGCCTTATAATGAGAACGGTTGCCGGATTTCGTTTTCTCAATTAATCCCGTATCCTCCAAGCGTTTTAATGCTCTTTGCACTTGCATCAACGCATATCCTGTTGATTCAACAATATAAGACTGATAAAACACATCATCGGGATGTGTCAAAAAAACAGCTAACACATCTACCAGAGAAGGATTCGAAAATAATTTTATAAAATGGCTCATGGCACAACAATCTTTGGTGGATTAACAACAATTTGTTGTGATCGTATCATGTATTTATTTTCTTGTAAAGAGGATGAAAATTTTCCTCGAAAATCTCTAGCCATCCCAATATTTTTTTGATAAGGTGCTGACATGCATAGAACTATCCGTCACATACTTATCTGTTCTATTTGTTGCAGTGTTTTGAGCATCGGATGCACCAATAAAAACTGCAATGAACTCGTAGAATTGCGCGACAAACACGCTGTAGAAGACCTTGAGTGCATTTATTCCAGGGTCGACCTGCCCAACAGACCGCTCACACTGGAAGACATCATCGATATTGCCTGGACACATAACTATGAGGCTCTTGCCAAAGAATTAGAATGGGAAGTCGAAAAAGAGCTTACCACCAGCGAAATGCTGCAAATGTTGCCGAACCTCACCATTAATGCTGAAAGATCAAAAAGGAACAACAGCACTGCTGCAACAGCCTTTGTACCATCAACACACATGCTTGCTCCAGCAGAAATCGGCTCTGCAGAAAGGGTCAACATTTGGGATATCACTTTCAACTTCAGAATTTTAGACTTCGCAATCGCATATTACCGTTCTTCAGCTGAAGCGTGGAGGGCTTTAGGAGTGTATATGCAATACACTCGTTTGAAACAGAATCTAGTTTTATCAATATATAAATCCTACTGGAGAGCCATATCCGCCCGAGCAGTCATTGGGAAATCTCTGGAGATGCTTGATTTGATCAGTGAATTCCGGAAGAAATTCGATAAAAACATCGATTTAAGGCTGCTTTCAGTAGTTCCTGCGCTTAAAATCGAAGATCAATTACTCGGTTTTCAAGTTCAATTTTACGACTTAGATTTGCAATATCTCAGTGCAAAAACGGAACTGGCCGAGTTTATGGGACTGCCGGCAGATATTGAATTTGAATTAGCCCCTGTTGAAATGATCCCTCCACCTTGTTTGGAACCAGTCGAATTTTTGGAAGAAACCGCATTGAGATACCGTCCAGAGCTTTATGGAGGGGATTTTGAGGAAGCCATGGCTGCAGACGAAGTGAGGCAAGCGATCATCCCATTACTTCCCAACGCCGAAATATTTAAAAGCTATCATTTCAATGCAGACAAGTTTCTCGTCCATCATTATTGGATTGTCACAGGATGGCGAATCGCATATGAATTATTAGGAATACCTTCGAAAGTCTTCAACATTAGCTCAGCAAAATTTAATGAAGACAGAGCCTATTACGCGCGGTTAGCTGTGGCTGTAGCGGTCCTTACACAGGTTCGAGTCTCTTATACAAATTACCAAATTGCTTATGACCAGTATGATATTCGCAGTGACGTTGCGAATGTCAGGAAACGATTAGCAGATGCTACCAATGATGAATTTGTTCAAGGTGAATTCAACGAAGTTGATGTGGTCCTCGCACGTGCCAATGCATTGCAAGGAGAAATTGACGCAATCAGGGCATATGGGGAACTCCAAGTGCAATTAGAACAGCTCAACAATAGCATTGGACAACCGTTGCGTTATACTACGTTTGCTCAGCCCATCAATGTTCCATACGAGGAAGACATGTGGGAATCATCCCTTGAATGTACAGACGGTGAATTTAAGGAGTTGTAAAGAAATAGAGTAGCAAAACGAACATTTGCACAACTAAGGGTTATTGGTTTAATTTCGTCCAAAAGGTAGCTTTAATGACTTATAATCCCTCTGCGTCTCTGCGCCTCCCCGTCTCTGCGTTAATCATTATAACAAATTTAACGCAGAGACGGGGAGGCGCAGAGACGCAGAGGGAATTATAAGTCATTAAAGCTACCTTTTGGACGAAGTTAAATCAATAGCCCAACTAAGGAGAATGCATGAAAATTCTTAATCGGACATCGCTTCTGTTTTTGCTACCGATCATTTGCAACACATTTCTACTTGGTCAAGAGATGGAAGGCCCTCCAAAACCTAGCGAGCAGCAGTTAGAACGGGAAATACAAGAGACCGGCGAACGATTAAAGCAAGATATCCTGCGAGCCAGCCAAGAAATTCAAAATCAGCAAGCACCCACAACTACACAAGGTCAATCATTGCTCGTAATTTTGACACCGTATCAAAGAACTGTTCTATCCAACCAGATTTCAACCCCCATATTATCATCTCAAGTCTCTTCTATCGTAGAAAAAATTTATAAGAGGATGGGGGAATACTTCAAAAAAGGGGAACTCTTACTAAAAATTGATGACACCATATTTCAAGCAAACTACAAGAAGTCAGAAGCTGCCGTAAACCGTGCAGAAGTACTACTCTATACCCGTCAACAGCTTTATAAAGATAAAATCATTTCATACATAGATCTCAAAGATGCTGAAGCATCGGCAGCAAGTGCAGAAGCTGAATTTGTACTTGCGAGTACACAGCTTGATGGAGCCTATGTCCTCGCCCCATACGATGGTAGAGTCATTTCTTTGTCTATTGAAGAAAATGAGTTGCCACAACCGGGACAGGCCCTTATGGAAATTGAAGAAACAGATCGCCTGCTTGCCAAAATCTTATATCCCTCTATTTACTATAACACACTGACTATTGGCGCAAAAATTAAACTCCATATTAATGAAACCAACACCGATGTCGATGCTCGCATTATCCGCATTGGCGGAGCAATCGATCCTTCTAGCGCCACAATTGCTGTGGACGCCGAAATTGACAATTCAGAAGGCAAATTAATGTCTGGTATGACAGGCTCAACATCAACAGCGGATCTGAAAAATAAAGAACAAGAATAGGATAAGCTTATGACTGGACCTCAACCACAACAGCAGCAACAACAGCAAGACTTAAAACGGACCGTTCAGATACTTGCTACAATCAATCAACTCAGTGTGAAGGCCTTTAAAAGCAAAAAACTGCAAAACCTCATTTTTATCATCTTAAATGATACTGTACCCATTGTTGGATACGATCGTGCCGTTTTGTGGAAAATGCAAAAAAATGGCAAACCTCAGCTCATGGGAGTTTCTGGACAAGCCTCAATTAGCAAATTAACAGACTTAAGCAAGCGTTGGTATGCAATCGTCAGGAACATTAAAGAACCAGAAAAACCTCAGGAAATTGTCCATCCAGACATCTCTGAAGATACCACAATTCTATGGATGCCCATTTTTGCTCATGACACACTAGTTTTAGGATTGTGGCTTGAGCGTTGGAACCATGTCAAATGGCGTCCAGAAGAGATCGAGGTATTAAAATTCCTATTAGTCAGCTATGGCGCTGCATACGAAAAATTCTATCGACGCTACTCTCTCAAAACACTTATCACAAAAAAACACTTTCCTTACATACTAGGAATTGTGGTCCTGCTGCTTATGTTCGTTAGAGTCCCTCTGAGGGTCATTGCCCCTGCTGAGATTATCGCAAAAGACCCCGAAGTTATCACAGCTCCACTGGAAGGCATTATTGAGAAGATCGTTGTCCGCCCTGGTCAAGAAGTGCAAAAAGGGGATCTCCTCTTTGAATATGACAAAAGAGTGCCCCTTCAAGATCTGAAGGTGGCTGCAAAAAAAGTGGAAATCATTAAAGCAGAAGTCGATCGGGCAACAGCAGAATCTCAAAGGGATAAAAAAGCACTCGCAGAGCTTGCTGTTGAGGCATTAAAACTTAAGAAAGAACAACTGGAATTAGAGCTAGCACAATTCCATGCAAGTCAATTGAATGTCTATGCGCCCATTCAGGGAATCACCATGCTGGATAGTCCAGAGGATTGGGAAGGCAAGCCAGTGAAGATGGGGGAAAGGGTATTGATTATAGCAAATCCTCAGGAAACGAGGGTACGGATGTGGATTCCCGAAGATGATAATATCGAAATTAATTTAAAGGAGCCCATCAAAGTATTTTTGAATATTAAGCCTGAGAAGGGATTGAAAGCCAAAATTATTTATGTCGCCAGTTATACGCACGTGACAGAGAAGTCCATTTCCAGTTTTGTTGCGGAAGCGGATTGGGTTGAAAAGGATTCAGATGAGAAGCTTGGACTGAAAGGGACTGCTGTGCTGTATGGAGAAAACGTTTCTCTGTTCTATTGGATCATACGCAAGCCCTGGTCGTATGTGCGGCGGTACATCGGGTTTTAGCATATGTTTACAAGCAAGTAGATTTTACCACAGAGATCACAGAGCAGATAGAGAGAAGAAGAGAAATATGGAGAAGTGAGAAAATATCCTTTAATAAAAGAATATTTTCTGTCCCCTCTATATTTTTCTTCTTCTCTCTGTGTTCTCTGTGGCTGTAAAAAATTTGATAATCGTTTGTGCCGACCCTCCGGGGCGGTATGTATAGGTTGGCGGTTACCCAGGCTTCGCTTACCCCTCCGGGGAGCTTCAGCCTGGGCTATTACGTAAACAGCCCTCCGGGCAGTGTGACAACTTGTTTCAAACAAAGTCTTCCACATACAGCCCGGAGGGCCTGTATACGTAATAGCCCAGGCTAAAGCTCCCCGGAGGGGTAAGCGAAGCCTGGGTAACCGCCAACCTATACATACCGCCCCGGAGGGCCGGCACGAACTCATAATCCTTTTTTTCACAACCTCTAATGGATTTCGCCTGATTTTTCCCTGTTTCATTCAAAGGGATATCGTCAGGATGATCTTCCTTCCGTTTTTCTTCGATGATATTGTAATCTGTTTGGCCATGCCGAACAAAGTAGAATTCCTTCTGAAAAATCATCAATCACATCCTCAAAAATAGCTCGATTATAAACCGCTATCTACTAGTATTGCTGTTTTCCATTTCGAATCTCTTTCAATCCCATGAATCAAGAAAAAGAAAACCTCACAGCATTTGCACCCTCTATTAGCGCTCACATAGGCTTTTTCACCAACAACAAAGCCATTATCCTGCGGTTTTTTAAAAAGCAACCAGCTTGAGCCATCGCTTAAGGTTACTTTTGTTCTGTAGACAGCAGTCCAAATCGAGGGAGATTTGTCCTTCTTATAATCAGACTCAAGAATCCAATCGAGAACTTCAAAAGTCTTTCCGTTAGAAGCCACATACTCTTTTGTCCTTAAGTATCTATCAGCGATATAACAAGCAACATCTGTAACGTATAAAGGTTCTTGCGGATATTCCACCAACATTGCTTTAACGGATTCGTTCAACTTTATGTTATAAAGCTCAAGATTGTGTTCCCTCTTAAACCAATAACGACTTCTTCTTGCGTGAACATAAATTTGATCGTTCAGCTGCCAAGCACTAAACTTCTCAGTATCGTCTGGATGAACTTTCCAAGCTGAACCATCTGACAATGTTGCGACGAAATCATTTTTAAAATCGCCGTGACTATCGCCATCAAATAGAGAAACCTCTTTCAAATCGCGAATTGTAGAAATGGAATTGTAGATGTCAAGCGTCCAATAATCGTACTTTGAGGCTCGCTCAGAATATGCTGTAGACATGAAGCACAAAGAAAAGATCACAAATGAAAATAGCTTTTTAAACATAGATTAGGTCTCCTTAAAGGATTCAGAGCAAAATTCTTAAAACAAATGTTAAAGGACTGCAGATCAAATTGCCACTGAATTAAAGTTGTGGCCATCTTTTTTAATTTCCCTTATTCTGTTCATTCAAATTGATATGTTCATGGAAGAGTGGCAGAGTGGCCGAATGCGTCTGTTTCGAAAACAGATGTACTAGAAATAGTACCGGGGGTTCAAATCCCTCCTCTTCCGAATCATTCAGATGAAAAACTTTAAAACTTTAAGGTTTCTTACTAAAGCCCCCGATATTAACATATATTTTGCACAATAACTCTTGTTATGTTAGCGTGAAAAATATATGGTTAATGATAGAGAGGATTCTGATGAATGTTTTGGTAGAGAAGTTAAAAAGATATGTTGAAGAAATATTAGGGATCGAAATTTCCATTCTTCCTTGGAAAGAACAGAGAAAGCTCCCTTTTTTTCTGGTCGATACTTATAACTTTTTTGAAACATCTTTTTTAAATAATCTTTGTTTGTTCATGATTTCGAAGGATGACATCGAATTAACCCCTAATACAATTCGAAAACATTGGGAACAAGTAACGAAAAAATGGAATGTTGCCTGTATATATGTTTCTAAAACAATTTCTAGTTACAATCGTAAACGGCTAATTCAACATCATATACCCTTCATTATCCCAAATAATCAAATTTACGTTCCTGACATGGGACTAGATTTAAGGGAACATTTTAAACAGCAGCGCATTCCTAAAGAACTTTTTAGCCCTGCTGCCCAAATAGTCATTCTATCAACACTCCTTAAAGAAAAAAGGGAGGGGTTAATTCCATCAAAATTAGCAGCTTCCTTGGGTTATTCTTCTATGACCATGACTCGCGTATTTAACGAACTAGAAACAGCTGGGATTGGTAAATTGATAAATAAGGGAAAAGAACGATGGTGGATTTTTGAGGATACAAAAAGAGATTTGTGGGAACAAACAAATAGCATGTTACGCAGCCCAATTAGGAGTCGAGAATCGATGAAGCTATTGCCAGGAGCCAAAATACCACAACTGCCCTTAGCTGGCGTAAGCGCATTAGCGGAAACGACCATGATCAATCCGCCCAAAAACCCTGTTTTAGCAATAGGCATTGAAGAGTATAAGCAAGTAAGCATTCCTAAAGGGTTTCAACATTCACATATAGATGAAGCTGATTTTGAGTTAGAAGTTTGGAACTACAATCCAATACCCTTTTCTGAACATCGAAGAGTTGATCCGTTTTCACTCTGTTTAAGTTTAAGGGATTCTAAAGATGAGCGAATTAAAACAGCATTAGAAGAGTTGATGGAGAAAATCAAATGGCAATATGTGATCAAATGTACCCCACGCTGACGCATGGGGCTATATGCTGCCACCGCATTCGCGGTTGTTGCGGCCCGCGCCCTTCCGTTTTCGTAAACGCGCCTGTTGCCCGAAATTCCCTTGTCCGAACCCCATCATACCCAAGTTCGGGTACGGAAATAAGGTTTACGATAGGGCTCGGGCAACGGGCGCGGGCTCGGGCGCGTTCACGAAAAGGGACGGGCATAGGCCGAAACAACCGCGAATGCGGTGGCAGCATGTAGCCCCATGCGTCAGCGTGGGGTACATTTAATCACATATTGAGCCGCGAATGCGGCGACAGGAGCTCGGATGTACCTATTCCTTCCATGCTACTTCCGTTTCTTTGATCGCCTCTTCATCAGATGAAAAGGTTATCTTCTTAATAATCTTTTCCATGAATAGATCTGCCTCTAATGTAAGACCGATAGTGGAATAATTTAACTTTAAGCTTTCTACAAAATATCTTTTCTGTGCACTTGACCATTCAAACTTTTTCAAATCCAGCGTTTTAGCCAACAAGTGCTGCGCATGAACAATATGTTGATAACCTAATTGATCCAAAATGGGTGTCATCTTGTGCCTAACATCAATAAGTTTACATTCTTGTGCCACAAAATACTCAGCCACAAGTGGACGGATAAGGAACAGATCAGTAAAGCCACCGAGAAGTAAAAAACCACCAGGTAAATACCATCCAACTGCAAAAAGGACAATCCCTAGGACTAGTAAAGCCACGACGGATATTGACATAGTCGTTAGTACGTATTTTTCCTTCCTAGGAGAATATGTCTTTGTGTTTTCCAGATATTTATCATGCAATGTATTCAACTCGATAACTTTTGTTGCTAAATCGCTACTTGTCAATAAATCCACTCGACGTGACCCCACCCCTGCCCCTGTCCTAATCCGAGCAAAATTAGATTGATTTTCCGATAAAGGTAGTTCGGAAGTGTGGTGCGTCTTATAAATTTCGTCGATCCCATACCTACATTCTATAAATGTACGACGACAAGTATCTTTAATTCGATCTTGAACATTTGGATTCACCATGTAATAAGTTGCCATATCGAGATGAGGAACATTATATTCACTCTTATAGCTTGTTGAATTAGAAGACTCTGGCGACATTAATAACACCTTAGTAAGAATCAAATTTCTTTTATTATATAAAATAAATTTATAAAAAGCAAGACTAAAACACATTAAAAGTATATTAACTTAGTATAAAACTAGAAAATTCAATCAAAATTTAATGTTGAATATTAACACTATTGATAATATCTTAAAATTAAGATAGGAAATCAAATGCAATCAAACTAATTTGAGAGGTGAAAGATGTCTAGAATTTTAGAAGCAGGTACTACTGCACCAGATTTCACTTTAAATGTAACTCCCGATCAAACAATTTCTCTAAATGAATTTAAAGGAAAACGGGTGATTTTAGCATTCTATCCAGCAGATTGGAGCCCGGTTTGTAGTGATGAAATGGCTTTATATAATGAAATTCTTTCGGAGTTTCGAAAACATAATGCTGAATTATTAGGAATTTCTGTCGACGGCTATTGGTGTCATACAGCATTCGCGAAAAACAGCCATTTGCATTTCCCATTGCTCTCGGATTTTGAACCCAAAGGTGCAGTTGCAAGAAAATATGGAGCCTATCGAGAAAAAGGGGGTACATGTGAAAGGGCTTTATTTGTCATCGATGAAAATGGGATCATTACCTGGAGTTACTTGTCTCCTTTAGGTGAAAATCCTGGTGCCGATGGCATTTTAGAGGCGCTGGAAAAAATGCCAACAATACAACATACAGGAGGATGATCATGGCAACATTAAAAGTTCCCGTCACGCACAAGGATCATATCCAGGGGAATGAAAAAGCATGGATTACCCTTGTCGAATATGGCGATTATGAATGTCCCTTTTGCGGCATGGCTTATCCGATTGTGAAGCAATTGCAGACCCATTTCGGAGAACAATTGAGATTTGTGTTCCGAAATTTTCCGTTGTCTGAGATGCATCCTTATGCAGAACCTGCAGCAGAAGCGGCTGAATTTGCAGCGGACTCTGATCTTTTTTGGCAGATACATGATCTAATCTATGAAAACCAAGAAGACTTAAGCATTCCTCTCTTATTGGAACTTGGGGAAAGTCTAGGATTGTCTGCTGAGGATATTGCAGAGGCCATTGAGAACAAAGCCTATGCAAAGAAAATTCACGATGACTTCTTAAGTGGCGTGAGAAGCGGGGTAAATGGCACACCAACATTTTTCATAAATGATCGTCGTTACAACGGCCCATTTGAGTTTGAAGAAATGGTGTCCGCGATTGAGGCCGTTTCTGTTGGTTAATCTCGGAGTGGGTACATTCTAGCTCCTGTCGCCGCATTCGCGGCTCGATGTTGATTGGATCTACCCCATGCTGACGCATGGGGCTACATGCATATCGGGTAATGTCAGATCTGAAAACTTCTTCAGTCATCTTATTCCTTTCGAGGACTTGCTGTGACTTAAGTGTATATAGAACCAGTTCTCGAATATCACTCTCCCGATCCTATAAGATCCTATAAAATAAAAGTTCGCATCATTTCGAAAATAAAAGGACAGCATCCAAACTACGAACATCAGGACGTTTTGTAAATGGAAAATAAGATCTGGTGGGAAAATCTCCAAGGACCTGAATTGAGTCAAGGGGGGTATCTGAACTGTTACAAATTTGGGAAGATTTGTGAGAATTTCCAAGGACATTCTTCCGGAAACGCAGATTCGCCTAGTCCAGTTTCTATCAGAGCTTTTTTTCTCGCATAATCATATGCACTCGAAATCATTTTGCTTAATTCTTTCTTCAAACTAGGACTATCTTCCAAGATAAGTTCTATTTCGAGACGGGCATTTCTGATGGAATTGTCCCATGAAGGAGTTCTCATAGCAGGCTGATATTGCATCTTTAGTAAATGCTGAAGCAAAATAATGAAATGACTTTTCAATGATCTTTTGTCGGAACGTCCCAAAGATTCAATCTCCTCAACCAAATTGTCCAGATCCAATTTTGAGAACTTTTTTTTCTTTAAAAGATCGGATTGATTTTTAGTCCATCTGAAAAAATCGGTCTCATATGTCTCATAGTCAACTTTTTCTTTAGGGGCCCTCAAAGACTTTTGCTTAGGGCGCGCGACTGTTGCTTTTCTTTTTATCTCCATATCATAACCCTTGGCATACACTGCGGATTATTACATACTAGGAAAAATAGATCGACTATTTTTTCGTACTTCTCATGGCTATTGGTTTAACTTCGTCCAAAAGATAGCTTTAACGAAACTTATAATCTCCTCTGCGTCTCCCCGCCTCTGCGTCTCTGCGTTAAAATTGTTGTAATGATTAACGCAGAGACGCAGAGGCGGGGAGACGCAGAGGGAATTATAAAGCCCGTGTTAGAAGTTATGTCGGCATGAAGAACTGTCCCAACTTGCGCTCGCTCGGGACAGTTCTGCATAACGGCATCGTTTTTAACACAGGCCAACGTTGACCGACAAAAGACTTTCTATGGGCCTGTGTTAAAAAGCGATGCCGTCATGCGAGAACCGTCCCCGCTCGAACTAAAGCCTGTGTTAGAAGTTATTTCGGCATGCACTATGTAGCTGCAACCATTTCTTTTGCACGAACTTCGTCCAAACTAGACAACAACTCGCCAAATTCGACCTTTGAAAGGCGCGGGACAATCAAAATCAATTGTTCTGCCGACAATCTTTTGGCATGCAGCAAGACCAATTTCCGAAATGCTGCGTCTCTCATTCCAATAATAAGCATCACTTGATCAAATCCTCCTACATGCCCTGCAAAGTTCGACTCCAATTTCGCAAGCACTGTCGACCACCCTTCCCCTGCTTCAAAAGCAAAAAAATCTCTCAATTTATGCCTCAACAACTCCTGAGCTTGCCGCTCTGAAATCCCTCCTGCGCTAGCAATAGCTCTCAATTGCGCAGGGGTCATCCACGAAATCAGCTCTCTTAATGTTGCAAAGCTTAAATCGCGAGCTGATGCCATTAACTGAGATTCCGTAATATGAGGCAACAACTTTTTAAGCTTTACAACGCCACAAAAAGACAGAACAGTTGTAACCTTCCAACCTTCGAGCTGTTCCATAACGGGAATAAGAACATTTGCCGACACTTTAGTGACAAGGGATCCAATGCAGGGGGGAGGCATCAGAGCCATGCACACATATACTAGAGATGAATTAAATATTTCAACAATCTCAAGCATTGTTCTCAGGGTGGTTCCATGATTCATTCCAACTGCGATGTGAGCTCCTGACAACCAAATCTTACCCAAATCCTCTGCCGTTTTGCCCTCTAAATCACCCAACAATTCCTTTCTATGAACCTCTGACAACGCTTTGTAGGCTTCTTTCAACATGGTAAATGACAGGTCTGAAGAAAATAGCCAATGGACTTGTGAAATATTTAATGCTGGAACGAGAAGAGTCACATATGATTGCCTTCCTCTAATCAATGTAGAGGTAATCTCTTGCGCATACGCCAACTTAATCAATCGGGGCAAGAAGAAATCACGAAAATGGGGCAGAGTGTCGGCTATTATCTTACTTCTAGTTTCCGGAGCCAGCTGAGCTATATATTCTAACCACATTTCAATTTCACGATCTGCCATTTGATAAACAACAGCTGCAGTTTGCAACGGGGTCATATTTGCATAGATTTCCCACAATTGCTCCTTTGATAACCCTAGTAATGTAAATTTCAATTTAGTTGCTGGTATATATGGGAAAATTTTTCTTATATGTAAGGGTGTTGATGCACTCAATGCCCTTTCAAAAAATGTCTTATTTGAAATGGTATTTATAATATTTCTTATTTCATCATCAGATGTGTCAGCATTCGTTAACTTATTAAGATCTCCCGAAGAATACCCTTCACTGACTTCCTTTCTCGAAATACAAATTCTTTCTATCATCTTAATTTACTCCTTAAATCTTTTTTCAATGTAACTTAAAAGATTTAATTATAATATGCAAGTAAAAAAATGAATGCAGATAATTAAATTTATTAATTAACAGATAAATTAATTTTGAAAGGAATAAATAGAACCCAAGCTTAAAATTTGAGTGAGATCATCAAGTGCTTTTCGCTCCTGATCCAGAAATTGAATATCCACTAGGTCTTGAGGCAATAAACGATCGCGATAATTACTTTCGATCCATGCCACTAACTTGCTGTAGAGCTCATTATTCAACAGAACGCGCGGATGCATGGCACGGAGTTCTTTCGCTGTAAGAACAACCCGCAGCCGTAGGCAGGCAGGGCCTCCTCCATTTAACATGCTTTCACGCAAATTGAAATAATGTACGGTCTGAATAGGGGTTGCAGTACTACTAACCAAGTGATCCAAAAATGCTTTGACTGGCGCAATTTCCTGGCATTCGCTTGGAGCAATGAGCACGACTGCATCGTTCCTCAAGGTCACAATCTGTGAATTAAATAAATAAGATTCCACAGCTTGCTGTAGGGAGACTTGTTCTTCATTAACGGGAACGAGGATCAGTTCTTGCTGGCATAGTTTGAAGAACTTATTGTGTAGTTCTTCGATCACCTTTGGGGTATTCTCAAAGGCATTTTGATGATAAAGAAAAAGATTTTGATGACTGACAGAAATGACATCGTTATGAAAAACTCCAGCGTCAATTGCAAGAGGACTTTGTTTTGCAAAGACAACAGTCTCTGGGTCTAATTGATGAAGGCGGCTAATTGCTTGGGAAGCTTCAAAAGTCTGTCTGGGGGGATATCGAGTCGTGGAAATTCCCTCGTCCAAACCATAACGGCCAAAAGCAAATAACTGTAACCCTTTACTTTCAAAACATTCGCAGAATCGGGAGTGATTAGCAGCACCTTCATCAGCAAATGCATTTGAAGAGGGAAGGGGAGGATGGTGAACGAAATGATGGACATCATAAAATATTCTCTTCAGAAATGCCGCTGTCATAGGCTCTTCGATGGATCGATGGAATTTATTGGATAAATTTGCAGGGGTGAAATGGACAAGCCCATCGGCACTGTCAATGGAGGGTGAAACCGTTGCGCTATTTGCCATCCACATGCTTGAGGCAGAGGAGCAGGCATAAAACAATGAAGGGTTTTGCGCAAAAGCAGATTCCAAAACCTCTTTGTCGGAGCCATTGAAGCCCAGAGCACGAAGCGTAGCAACGTGTGGGCGCTCTTGAGGAGGGGTGACGGCTTGATAGACGCCAAGATCTGCGAGAAACTTCATTTTGGCCAAACCTTGCAAGGCGGCAGCTTTTGGATTTGAGACCATTTGTTGATTTTTTATGGAAGCAACATTGCCGTAGGCGAGACCGCTGTAGTTATGGCTTGGGCCTACAATGCCATCAAGATTGAGCTCATGATTCTTTCTATTCATAAAAACCTATGTAAAACAACAGGCTGAGTCAAACAAGTAATAGGATGTGCACCTGCATCAGACTGAGGCAGTAAATGTCTAAGTAAAAAAGTAACAGGATTTGCAGGATCAGGCAGGATATGAAGGATAGTAAGCATCCTATTGTAATTCAAAAGAATTTCCAATGGATCTAAGGCCTCCCGGCCTTAGATCCATTGGAAATTCTTTGCATATCAAGAGGATGCTCACTATCCTTCATATCCTGCCTGATCCTGCAAATCCTGTTACTTTTTTACTCAGACGTTTCCTTCCTCATCCTGTTGCGGATGTCTGCCTACTTATCGAAAAAGCCGATGCCGGGTGTTAATTCCTTGGGCAACACTAACTGTTCGGCATCGACGGAGGCAACAGGATACGCACAATAGTCGGCGGCATAGTATCCACTTGGGCGATGATTGCCGCTCCGACCGATGCCACCAAATGGAGCTGCGCTACTGGCTCCTGTCAGAGGAGTGTTCCAATTAATTACCCCTGCCTTCATTTGCTTATAAAACTTTGCATATTCCTCATGACTGTCGCTCAGCAACCCCGCTGTTAATCCAAAAGCGGTTTTATTTGCCTCTTCAATCGCTGCATCGAAACTATCAACGCGAATGAGTTGCAAAAATGGTCCAAAAATCTCTTCATCAGGTCTATGATGAACTGCAGTTACGTCCATTAAACCCGGCTGCAATAAGGCTGAATCCATTTTCTTAAGATGTACTTCAACTAGAGAGATCCCTCCCTTATGCTTCAAGGCTTCTTGGACGGCTAAAATGCGGTGAGCAGAGTGTTCTGAAATAACTGGACCCATAAAGGGTTCTGGGGACTCATTATATGCTCCTACTTTGATCGATTCGATCATTTGAACTAATCGACTTATAAATGCGTCCCCTTTCGACCCTTTTGGCACAATTAAACGCCTTGCACAGCTGCAACGTTGTCCTGAGGTAAGAAATGCAGATTGAATAGTCATATATGCCGCTGCATCTAAATTGGCCACTTCAGTAACGACCAGAGGGTTGTTTCCACCTAATTCTAGGGCCAGAATCTTCTCGGGATGTTTTCCAAGAAGTTCACTAAAGACAACGCCTGTTTCCCAACTGCCAGTAAATAATAATCCATCGATCCCCTTTATATTTCCTGTAAGGATATGCCCCGTATCCCGTCCGCCTTGAACCATATTGATCACACCTGCAGGCAAGCTGCATTTTTCCCATAGGGAGAATATTTCTTCAGCAACCAAGGGAGTTAGCTCGCTTGGTTTAAACACAATCGTGTTGCCTGCTAATAAGGCTGGAATGATGTGACTATGAGGTAAATGACCTGGAAAATTAAAGGGACCAAAGACTGCAAGCACTCCATGGGGTTTGTGTCGACGAATAGATTTTCCATAAGGATGCTCGTTAACAACTTCAGGGCATCTTTCTTGATAGGCCTGATGGGAAATATTTACTTTTGCAGCCATCGAACGGACTTCTCCACGCGATTCCCATAGGGGTTTTCCCACTTCTTTAGAAATAGTTTCAGAAAGGTGTTCTTCAGACTGAACGAGTAATTCCCGGAATTTTTGTAAGAAAGCAAATCGTTCATCCACTGATAAATTGGCCCAACCTGAAGAGGCTGCATTTGCTGCTTCAATTGCCGCATTCACCTCTACATCCGTAGCTGCGTTCCCCTGCCATAGCATTTCTTCGGTGGCAGGATTGCGGGAGCTAAAAACCAAACCGCTTGAAGACAGCCACTGATTTTTTACAAAGTGATCGCGACGGCTAGGCATATGTTTCCTAAGAGCTCCCTACATATTTCACAATATCTGCAACACCTACATCTAAAGCAGTTGCAGTTGTCTCAGTGATAGCAACGTATTTACTATCCAACTCCTTTATTTGACCATAACAGACTCGAAAATCAAGTTTTTTGTTACAAATGATCTTCAAATCCACAAAATTCCCCACTTCTGAAGAGGGCATAATTTCACGGATAACCCTTTCCTGACATTGAGCAATAATCGGAATTTTATCAACATCAGATTGTACAAGGGGCCCCCCATCAAAAGGATCGATCTGATTGATATAATGAAATCCCTGCTTTAGCAATAGAACGAAGGCTGGTTCACTCTCTGGACACACCTTGCCAATGACTTGCTGAACTTCTGGCAATAAAAATGAAATGGGAATTGGATAGCTAGGAAAAATGGTCTGAGCGACGCCGGGCAAACGGGTTTGCATAGTAGAAGCTGTTACGAAGTCGTAGTCAACAAAATGGCGGCCGACACCATTCCAAAAAACCGCACCATCACCATTGAATCGCCCTCTTAGGTTTGCCAAGACCTGTTTCTGAAAATGAGTAGGAAATGCAGCAATGAATAAAAACCTGCTGTACGACAATAGCTTACCTACGCCGCCTTTTCGAAATTCAGGCAATACAAAAAGAGCTCCAATTTCCGAAGGCCCACCCTGATAGCTTTCTAATTTTAGAAGGCGCTTCTCAGTCGGCCTTTGCATTGGCGAAGGAAGAGGATCCATTTCGATGATGGAAAAAAAATAGAACGGATCGTTTGATCCGGTGCTGGCATAGACAGCACATGTTCCACACACTCTTGTAGAGGCGAGGTCTTCGAGAACGAAAATGTATTCTTCTTTTCCAGTTGTTGGACCTTTGTGGGCAAATGATTTAATGGAATTGTCGATCTTTTTGCTGAGAATGTCTTTCTGATCTG
>Ga0207056_1036_pt1 | contig 27209 bp, 27 predicted proteins | sample Alteio_BWMinCont_58_FD_153289 | JGI IMG/M metagenome (GOLD analysis project Ga0207056, IMG submission 153289) | Enriched cells from forest soil in Barre Woods Harvard Forest LTER site, Petersham, Massachusetts, United States -... | ecosystem: Environmental > Terrestrial > Soil > Temperate forest >... | reverse complement strand
ACGCAAAGGCGCGAAGGCCCAAAGAACTCAAATAATTCAACGCAAAGGCGCAAAGGCCCGAAGACGCAAAGAATTCCATTCCACACATATTTAGAAACTCTAACATGCTTCTTATTGTTTTTCTTTGCGTCTTTGGGCCTTTGCGCCTTTGCGTTTAATTTTATGTACAAAAAGAGTTTGCTCATTCTCTACTCACACAGCCCTCACAATGTAGCATGTCACGGTTTTGTCGTTGCCGCCCATGCTGATCATCATTCCGTATGGTGTCTTCAAATCAGCTTGATTTGCTGCCTTATGTGTCAATTGATGCAAAAGATCTACCATTTGGCGCACTCCTGTCGCTCCTGTAGGGTGTCCAAAGCCTCCCAGACCCCCTGACAAATTGGTTGGAATCTTCCCTCCAATTCGCATTTCTTCTGCAAGAATAAACTCTGTTCCTTGTCCTTTTTTTGCAAAGCCAATTGCTTCCAATGCAAGAATCGCAGAGATTGTAAAACAGTCGTGAATTTCTAAAACCGCAATCTCGTCGATACCGATCTTTGCTTGATCTAAAGCCTTCTTCACTGCCTCTTGCGTTGTTGAAAGTACTGTGAGATCATCCGGAGGCATTGTTATATTGCCTTGAACCTCTCCCATTCCAATAACCTCCACCACATCCTTTGAGGTCAATCCAGAACTCTTCAAGCCCTCTTCGGATAAAACAACAAGTGAGGAAGCTCCGTCAGATACTTTTGAGCAATCATACAAATTCAAATGGGGAACAAATATTTGTGGATTTGGTGGAGTCATTCCCAATGCGAACAAATCCTTTGTTTGGTTATGGGCTTCTTGAGCTTTGGGATTTTTGCGTGCATTAAGAATCGATTGCTCATACCATTTGGCCATTGCTTGTCTTGTAATTTCAGCTCCATACTGTTTTGCATAGGCTCCAGCACGCTCTGAAAATAATCCAGGAAAAAAAAAGGCCTCTCCTTTTTTTCGTTCTTTATTATAGTAGCCTGCGCCAGCCAACACATCGGCTCCATACACAGATTTCACAGTGTTTTGCATTTCAAAGGCGGCTACAAATACTGTGTCGGCAAATTCCGATAATATCCCTCTAATTCCTGTAGCAATGGCTCGGCCGCCTGTTCCACAAGCACCCTCAACAGCAGTGCAGGGTTTTCCTAATAGGCTTGGGACCATAAAAGGGAGAAATCCTGGGAGGTTTGCTTGATGGATGAATCTGCCTGACATAAAACTGCCGATGACCCCTTCATCGATATTCACATTCGGAAGCTGCTCGCAGGTACCTTCAGCGGTTTCTTTGAGATACTCTTCAAAACTTCGCATGGGTTTATTTGGATTAAATTCTTTTCGTCCAGAACCGAAGTAGGTGGTATTGTAGCCTGCACCAATGTATATTTTTTTCCTTAAGAGGCGCATTTAATTGCTCCAAATTTGAAGTAATTGCAGAAGCGGCTATCTTCAGGCCAACGGCCTGACGTATAAAAGCCTAGGGCACCGCCCTAGGTACCGTGTAGACTTTTTTCAGGCTGAAAGCCTGACGTATAGCTATACATCAGGCTTTCAGCCTGAAAAACATGTTCATATCACACCTAGGGCGGTGCCCTAGGCTTTTATACGTCAGGCCGTTGGCCTGAAGATGGCTACTTCTGCAACTCCTTCTAGATGAAAAAAGCCATTTTTAAGAACCGTGTTGACATCTTCTAGTGAATCCGCAACATGTTCTGTTACAAGCCCATTGGCAATGTCCCAAGAGCGATTCAAAAAAGCTTGGGCAATAAGAGCTCCAGAAGTTTTTGAGATACAGACTGTTGCGAGATGTTTCTTGATCTTCTCTTTTTTGTCTGGATCATTTTGCAAGCTATTCCATGATAGATCTCCGACCGACTTTTGAATCCCTATCTTATCTTCAAAACTCTTAATCGGAATATAGGCTTTTTTCTCCAGAGAATAAACTCCGTGAATGGCTCGATTCTCATAAGAAAAGATTCCATTCTTCGGAGAACCATCGGAATTTTGTCCTCCTTTTATCCCTGAAGCCAGAAATTGCTCTATCAGATTATCTTGCAAATCTGGATCTTGCAAATACGTTCTCATAATTTGCATGATATTATGGCAAACATCGAGTCCCACGTAGTCTGCTACTTGGAAAATTCCCATCGGCCTCAATAGATAGTTCTGCGTCACAAAATTTATCAAGTAGATTGTTTCAGCAAGAGATATTTGCTTTTCTTGGGCAAGTTGATTTGCTTGTTTGCAGGCAAAATGGAGTTCTCGAATAAAATGTCCGTTGCCGATAAATCCTGCCACATCATGGGAACGCACTACAGTTTTTTTGAGTCGCTTAGCTATTTCTAGAGCCATCTTTTCCAAAGATGGGTCTATTGATGTTGGAGATATGATTTCGAGTAATTTCTGTATTGCTGGGGGATTATAGAAGTGAAAGCCGATGATGCGGTGATCGAGTTGAGCCGCTTCATCTAATACAGAGATTGGAATTGAGGAGGTATTTGTGAAGTAAAATTGAGTTGATAGCGCATTTTTCTTAAGGTTACAAAAAAGGTCCTTTTTGCTTTCGACATCTTCGACAATGGCTTCAAAGACCAAATTTGCAGATTTTGCATGTGAAAGCTCAGTATCAGTGCTCACGATGTCTAGAGCGCCATCAACGAAGTATTTTACCATCTCTTCATTGCTGATAAGTGCTGCGTTCTTTTCAAAATAACGGCGCAATAGATTGATTTGCTTTTCAGCATATTTGGTCAGATTACTTCGCAGGTATCGTTTGAGCCCTATTAAACCGCTTTCGTTAGAATCTATTAAAGCAAGACGATATTCTCCAGTTCCCGATTGGCCAGACGCTTCTGCCTCGCTGCGAGCCATTTCTTGAAGAATTATAAGAGAGATCCCGCTCCCCATTTTCCCAGCAGCGCCTATTACAGCCACTCGTTTGAAGGCCTCTTTTAGCTCTGGCATGATTTATCCTCATGACGAGAATTAATAAATGCATCCATTGCTTCCTTACATTCCTCAGTTGCAAAGCTTGCCAAAAATAGAGCTTTTTCAATGTCCAGACCTGCTTGCAGGGGAACAGATTGAGAAAGATTAATCGCTTTTTTTACGCGTGAAACAGCAGATGTTGGGTGTTTGAGGATCGATTGTGCAGCTTCTATAGCGCTCGATATTAGCGTTTCTTGTTCGCAAATGCGATTGATCAAACGAAGGTCGAAAGCTTCTTCCGCAGACAAACATTTGCCCGACAGCATCATTTCTTTGGCTAGATGGACTCCAATCACGCGCGTAAGACGTTGCGTGCCGCCAAAGCCTGGAATAAGCCCCAACTGCACTTCAGGCAGACCTAATTTAGACCCGAGTTTTGCAAAGAGTAAATCGCAAGCAAGAGCCATTTCAAGGCCACCTCCCAGAGCATAGCCGTTAATTGCAGCAATTGTGACAAGCGGCGTGGATTCCAAGAGATTGGTAACTTCTTGACCCAGTTTGCAAAATTCATCAATTTGTCGATCGGACATATGGTACATCTCTTTGATGTCCGCTCCGGCAATAAATGCTTTTTCACCGGCTCCGGTGAGGATGATAGCTCTGATGTTTTCTGGAGGGTGCTCGAGAAAAACTTTTAGTTCTCGTAAAGTTGCTCGATTGAGAGCATTGAGAACATTTGGTCTATTGATTTGAAGAATAGCAATGTCGCCATTCTCTTCGTAGTTGATGTTATCCATGAGTCATTCCTCGTTTGAATTAAATTAATTGATACTAGATAAGGAAATTAAGAACAATAAGGAATTCAAATGAATAGCCCTGGCCTCAAATTTCGACAGGCAATGACTGAAGAATCCCCCCTGCAAGTCATTGGGACTGTCAATGCCTACATTGCCCTCATGGCGCAAAAGATTGGCTACCGGGCACTCTATTTGTCTGGCGCCGGAGTGGCAAATTCATCATATGGGTTCCCTGACATCGGATTAACCACACTCGACAACGTTTTATCAGACGTAACTAGAATCACATCAGCCGTTGATCTTCCCCTTCTAGTCGACATTGATACAGGGTGGGGTACACGTTTGATGATTCAGAGAACTATAAAACAAATGATTCGGGCTGGCGCTGCAGGAATCCACATCGAAGATCAGGCGATAAATAAGCGGTGCGGCCATCTACCAGGAAAAAAGCTCGTCTCGAAGAAGGAGATGGTTGATCGGATAAAAGCAGCAGTTGATGCCAGAACCGATCCCGGATTTATTATCATGGCACGGACAGATGCTTATGCAGAAGAAGGGATCGAGCATGCTTTGGAGCGTGCCACTGCCTATCGGAATGCAGGAGCTGACATGTTGTTTCCAGAAGCTTTGCATTCTATTCATGATTATACGTTATTTAAGGAGCGCGTGGGGATACCTATCTTGGCAAATTTGACAGAATTTGGAAAAACCCCATTGTACACCATTCAAGAACTTGCGAAATCTGGCGTGGACATAGCTTTATATCCCTTGTCGATTAATCGATCGATGAATTTGGCAGCAAGACAAGCATTAAAAGAGATCAAGCATAAAGGGACGCAACGCCATCTTCTGCATCGGATGCAGACTCGGGATGAGCTCTATGATTTTTTAAATTATTCCTCTTATGAAAATGAGCTCTGAGGGAAGGGGCGGGGTAGATAAATAGTTACGAATGGGGGAAATGTTATGGTTGAAACAGCGGATAAAAAAGGTACAGAAGGGCTCGCAGGCGTCATTGCTGGAGATTCAGCTATTTGTCAATGCGGTGCAGGGGAGCACGGTCTGCACTATCGAGGCTACAGCATCGACGATTTAGCCAAACACTCCTCGTTTGAAGAAGTAGCTTGGCTATTAACGCGAGGGGAACTTCCGAACACCAATGAATTGGCAGAATACCGCTCAAAGTTAAAAGGACTCAGAGATTTGCCCCCAATTTTGAAGAATGTGTTGGAGCAAATTCCAGCCAGTGCAAACATGATGGATCTCTTGCGAACAGGATGTTCTGTTTTGGGCAATTTGGAGCAGGAGTCAGCTCACCACGAGCAGCTTGCCATTGCTGACCGCCTCATAGCTTGCTTTAGTTCCATGCTTTTTTATTGGTGGAATTTTCATAAGAAAAAGGAACGCACGATACTTAAAACCGATCAAGATAGCTTGGCGGGTCATATTTTAACATTGTTGAACGGAACAGCACCAGATCCAATTGCAACCCATTGTTTAGATGTTTCTTTAATTCTCTATGCCGAACATGAATTTAATGCCTCAACGTTTACTGTGAGAACGATAACAAGTACTCTATCCGATTTTTATTCCGCCATTTGCGGAGGGATCGGGGCCTTAAGAGGCTCTCTACATGGCGGTGCAAACGAGTTCGCCATGCATATGCTGGAGCGCTTTAGAGATCCTGACGATGCAGAAGCATCCGTTTTGCAAATGCTGAGCAAAAAGCAGCTGATCATGGGCTTTGGTCATCGGGTATATAAGACATCGGATCCCCGTTCTGAAGTGATTAAGGCTTGGGCGCACAAGCTCAGTCTGACCTCAAACGAACCACAACTTTTTGAGATCGCAAAGCGTGTGGAAGAGGTGATGTGGAGCGAAAAGCGTCTATTTCCGAATTTAGACTTCTATAGTGCATTAGCTTATCATTATATAGGTATTCCCACCCCGATGTTTACGCCACTATTTGTGATGTCGCGCATTGCAGGATGGTCGGCGCATATTATCGAGCAGAGGGCGCATAACAAGTTGATCAGGCCTTTAGCGCACTACATCGGGCCAGCGCCACGCCCATACCCATACACCCACTCATGAGTTTAAGGCATGTAACATCTGAGAAGAAAAGTAACAGGATGGACAGGATCGCAAGCGGCAGGATAAGAAGGATAGTGTTTATCCTCTTGATATTCAAAGAATTTCCAATTGAGCTGCGGCCTCCGGCCGCAGCTCAATTGGAAATTCTTTCGATATTACAAGTGGATGCTTACTATCCTTCTTATCCTGCCGCTTGCGATCCTGTCTATCCTGTTACTTTTCTTCTCAGATGTTACATGCATTAGCCTGTGGTATGTTCTGGAGGAGGTCATGATGAAATATGATGAGATCATTGTTACTCTCGCAGATTATGTTCATGCACCCCCTGTGTTCACCCAAGAAGCCTACCACACTGCAGCACTAAGCCTTGCAGATGCTCTAGGATGCGCTGTCCTAGCTTTGAAATTTCCCCAATGTACAAAACTGCTTGGACCTGTTGTTCCAGAGACTATTGTTCCACATGGAAGTAGAATTCCGGGGACACAATATGTTTTAGACCCGATTCTTGCAGCGTTTGATATTGGAAGTATGATCCGATGGCTCGATTACAATGACACCTGGTTGGCAGCAGAGTGGGCACATCCGTCGGATAATCTCGGAGGGATTTTGGCTGTTGCAGATTATCTGGGACAAACTTCAAATCCAAAAATAACGGTGCACGATATATTGAGAGCCATGATACAAGCTTATGAAATCCAAGGGGGATTGGCCTTAGAAAATAGTTTTAATCGAGTAGGGCTGGATCATGTGATATTTGTGAAAGTCGCTACAGCTGCAGTGGTAGCAAAGATGCTTGGTGCGTCTCATCAGCAGCTATTGGATGTCATTTCTAACGCGTGGATAGATTTAGGTCCACTTAGAACGTATCGACATGCTCCTAATACTGGATCGCGCAAATCTTGGGCTGCTGGGGATGCCACAAGCCGTGGGGTCCAATTGGCCTATATGATCATGCGTGGAGAAATGGGATACCCCACACCGCTGTCGACAAAGAAGTGGGGACTTTACGATGTTTTGTTTCATGGAAAGCCTTTTGTCTTTCAGAGGCCTCTTGATTGCTATGTAATGGAGAATATCTTGTTTAAGGTCTCGTTTCCAGCAGAGTTTCATGCTCAAACAGCTGTGGAGTCAGCAATAAAGCTGCATCCGCATGTGAAGGATCGGTTGGAGGAGATCGCTTGCATTGATATTGAGACCCATGAATCGGCCTTGCGCATTATTGACAAGGTGGGAGTTTTGCGCAATCCAGCCGATCGAGATCATTGTTTGCAATATATGGTGGCTATAGGTTTGCTTCACGGGACATTGACGGCGCACCATTATGAAGATCACGAGGCCTCAAATCCAAAAATTGATGTGTTGCGAAATAAGATGACGTTGAAAGAGAACAAGCAATATAGCATTGATTATATGGATCCTGACAAGCGTTCTATTGCGAATTCGATCACAATACGATTGCATTCAGGGGAGACGCTAGGACCGATTGAGACCCAATATCCGCTGGGGCATCGCAAGCGGCGGCAAGAGAGTTTAGGAAGCCTGTTTGATAAGTTGGATGCCAATCTGAGAAGTCATTTTTCTGAAAAGCAATCTGAGAAGATTGTTGCTATGTTTCGGGATTATGAGAAGTTAAAGGATATGTCTGTGACGACCTTTGTGGGCCTTTTTTGTGATTGATAAATGCCCTCGTAAAATTACTTCAGAATAGCCCACAATAGAGGTTATGCACGGCCCGGAGGGCTGTTACAATTTAGCCCAGGCTAAGCGCTGCCCCGGAGGGGCGAGCGAAGCCTGGGTTTGGCATCACCCCACACATTCCGCCCCGGAGGGGCGGTACAAACCAATAATAAGGTTGCACACGGTCCGGTCGTGTGCAACATCCTTTGGCTATGCAATGCAATGCTCGTTCCGTGTTGGCTTGTGCCGCCCCTCCGGGGCGGAATGTGTGGGGTGATGCCAAACCCAGGCTTCGCTCGCCCCTCCGGGGCAGCGCTCAGCCTGGGCTAAATTGTAACAGCCCTCCGGGCCGTGCACAACCTCTGTTGTGGGCTGTTCTGAAGTAATTTTACGAGAGTTAAGACGCAATTTCGCCTATGAAATTGTATAAGTTATTTTTTGACGATCCCTTAACATTCAAGATGCCATTAAGGCTACAATAGAGCTGTATTTGGAGCAGGGCGATCCTATTCCCGAACCGATAAGTAAAGAAGAAATCGCCTTAGATAAGTTTTTTGAAGGCATCCGCAAAGACAATTCTATTGTTTTGTCCAATGAAGATCGAGATACTTTTCTAAAGGCTTTGGAGAACCCTCCTGAGCCAAATAAAAGGTTAAGACAGGCTCTTAAACATCATAAGCGATTGATTATAAGTAAACTATGAAGGTCAATATAGCATCTTGAAGTGGTAAATAATCAAGTTCTTATTTTTCTTTCCCATGCTTTAAGAAATATGCTATTTCTTCTTTATTTTTACGTCCTTGAGCAACTCCAACTACAAATTCCTCGTAGTCATTGTCGGAAAAAACTGTGTTGGTACCATTTTCCTCGAGAAATAGGATGGCGGTTAAGGCGCCAGTTCTCTTGTTGCCATCATTAAAGGGATGATTTTGTACAATGTGAAATAGATAGGCTGCAGCCTTATTGTAAATGGTCTTGTGAAGATACTCCCCATACATTGATGTACGAGGCATTTCTACTGCCGAAATAAGCAGTCCCTTATCGCGGATTCCTGGCAGTCCCCCATGATCCATTAAAAAAGCATCATGTATTTCAATAACTTGTTCGACTGTTAAAAATTTTGTCATCTTTTAGAGAGATTTTTTGCAAGTTGATAGCGTTCTTTGCGAATTCGTTTCAGTCCTTTCCTAAAGCTTGTATTGTCCAATTCGATATCTCCATCTTCTTCTGCAGCTTCTTTAAAAGCTAACGCTTCTAATATGTATTCACGCATAGATATTCCTTTCTTTGTAGCCAACATTTTTAAATGCACATGTTGCGCGGGAGGAATATCTAAACTTAATCGAATCATGTGTTGAGCTTGTCTCATATAGAAACCTCCTTATTTCCACATTTCCATAATAACTGAAATGTTGATTAATAGTCAATTCTCTACAAGTTACTCCTCAAGGTGCTAGTGGCATAATCCGGATTTTTTGTTTGCAACTATGAATTGGCTCAAAACCGAGAAGATAAAGTTCTCGATTCGAGAAGTTAAACTTCACGAAAACAAGCAGAAAAATAATAGAAGTTGCGAGCTAAGATTTTTCAGAAAGAGGCTTTAGAAGAAATACTCCTAGGGTAGTTCGGATATTTTGGATTGTATGGGCTTGAGATCAGGATATTCTTTATAAAAACGCTCCAGAGGGCTTTTATTCAACATACTACTGTAAATATTATCATTAACTTCTTTCGTGGTAGAAGTTTCGTTTCCTAATTCGCGTGGGTTTTTAGCTGTGCCATACGCGAAGTTGATATTTCTGTTCTTAGTCGCGCATCCCTTAATAATCTCCAAGTAATCATCAAGTCTCTCTTGAGCTAATACATAGCCTTTTCCTGTATCTGTAAACACAATGAATCCGATAATGACAAAGGCTACAATTGTTACGATTGCAGCAATGGTAGTAAGGGGATTTAAAGCCAGGAATGCTCCGGCACAGATGCCTGCAAGACCAATTAATAGCACAGTCACAGCAGCGTAAGTAAATCTCTTAAGATTTTTCTCCTTCGATTGGAATTTTGTTTTTAAATCTGAGAAAATGGTTTTGGCTCTATCACTAGTTAAGTTGTTAATACCTTCTTTCCCAAGTTTTTCTTTTACGCATTCGCTAATCTCAACGGTGGTGAAACAGCCTCTCACATTAGGATATCTTTGAACTGTTAAAGTAAAAGCTTCGCCACTCATAATAATCCCTATTTATATGACTAATTAATATTAAACGCTAGTATATCAGATGTGAACAATTATTGCAAACTGAATATTAAAATGAATATTTAAAAGCGCAACACGAGCGCAGACAAGATCATGCAAGAGCTGTTGCAAGGGCTAAGGACGCGCCGGGGACGGTTCTCGCATAAGGGGATCCTTTTGACACAGGCCGCACAAAAAGACTTTTACATTCATAGATTGGCCTGTGTTAAAAGGATCCCCTTATGCAGAACCGTCCCACGCGCAGACGAGACAGCACCGGGGACGATTCATTTTTGTTTATTTCAACATCTGTTATTTTCAACATTTATTTTTTTAACACCTATTTTTCAACATCTATTTTTCAATTGACATATTTAATATAAATAAGTATACTAGCTTTTTCATAATACTAACTTAATAAAAGGAATTAATTAAAATGGCTACATCTTCTACATCTTCTATATCTTCTACATTTTCTTCAAACAGCACAAGCAGTACGAGTCATTCATCGCCCCCTGCCGCAAAACCCTTACCACGATTAGGAATCTATCGACTACCTGATGTAATTACTTTAATGATTTTCGACTTGTTAAATGTAAAAGAGCAAGCACTTATAATGAGTGTCTGCAAACAATGGCGGACGTTTCTGATGGAGGCTCCTAGTGAATTATTTTATCCTTATGCAGCAATTTCTAATCCTCGTTCAGTTGATGATCCTCTTTTAATTAATTATGCTAAGTCACACAAAACGAAAAGAGCTATTGCTTTAACAATACAACATCCACAATCAGAGTTAGACTTACATACTTGGGAATCTGCATCACATTGGGTTACGGCTACGATGGATTTGAATTCAGAGTTGAGATTGAATAGGACTCAGAGAATGAATATTAGTGACGAGGGGCTATCTGCTCTTTGTAGAGCCTTTAGGATTAGTTCATTTACTCTCACACATGTAGGAGAAAGTTTATCTGAAAGGGATATTACATCTCGAAGTATTAGCCTATTAAATCCTGATATTCTTACCAATTTAGATCTTAGACCTGATTTGAAATATAGAGCATCCGGAGATTCGTCCAGACGACGTAATCCTTTGTTTAATGAAGCATTATTGAATTTTATTGCCTCTTGTAAAAAGTTGAGAACATTGTCGCTTTTTGGACCTGATGTCACAAGTATTGCACTCTTCCATCTCAGTGAGCTTACAAGACTTTCTCTCATCAATTGTCGTACTCCTGAGGTTGACTTAAATAAGCTCGCCAATCAATGTCCGAATCTTACGAACTTAGAACTTTCCCATGCATCTGTTTCAGACACAACTATTTCTCTTCTGGCTTTAACAGAACTTGTTGAGTTACGTTTAATTTCATGCCGGCATATCCGAAATCTAGTTCCTCTAACAGTAAATTGTCCTAAGCTTCGGTTGTTAGATGTGACGGGTAGTTGGATCACTACTGAAGGATTTATTAAACTTAGTTTAAGCCATCTTACATCTTTAAATTTGAGGCGCTGCTATGATGTGACAAAAGACGCGTTGATGGAATTAGCTAGCAATTACCCTAGTCTTGGAAGATTAGATCTTTCTAGCACTGGACGTAGGACTGGACATATAGACAACGAAATAGTGTCATCACTTCGTTTAAGAAACCTAACTTGGTTAGATGTAAGCTATGGCATGGCGGGTGAAATAGATGATAGAGGGCTTATTTCCCTTTTTATAAATTGCACTCTATTACAGCATGTTAATGTATCAGGCTCTTCAATAACAAATGAAGGATTAGGAAAGTGTATTGCAACCCGATTAACTTCATTGAGTTTAAATTACTGCCAAAATCTAACAGATGAATGTATAAAAATTTTGAATTCAAATTTTCCCAATCTTCAAACCTTAGAACTTGGCAATTTGCCGAGCATTACATCCGTTGAAGGGTTATCATTAAAGCAACTGACTTCTTTGAATTTCAGGGGCTGTAGCATAACTGATGAAGGTCTGCCTGGTATATCGATCGGTTGTCCAAGAATTCGGTATTTATATCTTAGTAACGATATTACAGATAAAGGAATAGCTAGACTTTGTTTAAGTAAATTACTTCATATTGAATTAGGATCTAACAGACAAATTACATATTATGGATTGAAAATGCTTACAAAGCATTGCCTTAAACTTAGACGTGTAGTTCTCGATGCAACTACTTTGCATAGATTATCTTCCCGAGAAACGGAAGAATTACCTAAGTCATTAGAATTATATCGCTTTTAGAGCGAAAATCCTCTTACCCCCCTCTGATGCATGCCAGCGCAGGGGGACGGTTAAAATCTTATTAGAATCACTTGGTAATGGAAAGAAAAACCATGAGCGGCGTTGGGTAGCAGGCCAACACTACCAGGCATGCAAACGCCGCACCACCCACCAATGCCGCAGCATACGACTTCGGAGCTTCAACCTCGTGTTCCTGCTTTTCTGAAAACATGACAGCTATAATGCGCAAATAATAATATGCCGACAAAACAGCTGTGACTAATCCAACAATGACAAGGCCGTAGAAACCAGCCTGGAAGGTAACCTTTAACACGTAAAATTTTGCAAAAAAGCCAGCTGTTGGAGGTATTCCAGCCAATGTCAATAAACACAAAGTCAAGGTAGTTGCAAGCCATGGAGAACGCTTAAAGAGCCCCTGAAGATCCTGCAGCATGACCCCTTGAGCTTTGGTGTCGAGATAAGCAATCACTGCAAAAGAGCCCAAGGTTGCAATGACATAAACCACCAAATAGAACATCAACGCAGGCATCGCTTCAGGGCCTCCTGCAGCAAGAGGCATAATCATATAGCCTGCGTGGGCGATCCCTGAGTAGGCAAAAAATCGTCTCAGTTGTATTTGTCGAATTGCCACAATGTTGGCATAAATTAACGTTGGATATGCCAAGAAGGCAATTCCTTGATTCCAAAGAGGATCAAACTGTGGCAAAGAAACCAAAAACACTCTCACAAATGCTGCAAGGGCTCCAACTTTGGTACCCACGGCCATAAATGCAGTGACAGGAGTAGGCGCACCACAATAGACATCTGGCGCCCATGTTTGGAAGGGGGCTACAGCAGCTTCAAAGCAGAGACCAAGAGTGATCAAGGCAATGCCGCTCAAGAAAAGAGTCTTATTGGTTCCGGCTTGAATATTTTGATAGCTGCTTGCAAGTTCATCGAGGCGCGTTGTCCCTGTAGCTCCATAGACTAATGCGATTCCATATAACAAAAATGCCGTTGCAAGAGCTCCTGTGAGGAAGTATTTGATTGATGCCTCATGGGAGAGTTCCCAAGTCTTCATATATCCGCAGAGCACATACAAGGAGATTGCGAGGGTTTCAATGCCCAGAAATAGCGTTAGGAAATCCGCTGAGTAGCCAATTAAAATTAAACCAAAAAGGGCAGCAAGCAGTAGAAAAAAGTATTCACCGTGGGATGATTCGAACCGTTGAAAAAATGAAGATGAGAGCAGAGTGGCAGCCAATCCAATTGCGAGAAAGAAAAGGGTGAAGAATTGGGAAACTTGGTCAAATTGGAGCCAGGGTGTAAGCAAAGGATTTGTGCTTGCAGGAGCATAGATGGTAGCAAATAATGCCAAGGTAATGAATGTGAAGGAGATTGTTGCCGAAAACTTTTTTGCGACGTGTTCTGCGAAACTTTCGACGAGCAGTATGACGAGGGCGCCTACCAATAGGATGAGGAGGGGGCCGAGTGCGGCGAAATCGATTAAGTTTAAGCTTGCGTCCATGTTTTTTCTCCCAGGAGTCTTTATTAAAATTCGTCGATGTTGTACCGCCCCGGCAGAGACAATTGCAGAAGTGTCACATCATCAGGCCAACGGCCTGACGTATAACAGCCTAGGGCACCGCCCTAGGTGTGATACAAACATGTGTTTCAGGCTGAAAGCCTGACGTATAGCTATACGTCAGGCTTTCAGCCTGAAAAAATCTCTCCACTATACCTAGTACACTGTAAGGTAAATCCGTCCAAGTAAAAACTTCGCGAAAGCTCCCGCGGTTGAACGATCGTAAGTCACCCAATATTAGCAATATGGGGTGACTTACGATCGATTCAACCCCGGGGCTTTGGCGGAGTTTTTACTGGCACGGATTTACCTTATAGTGTACTAGGGCGGTGCCCTAGGCTTTTATACGTAAGGCCGTTGGCCTGATGATGAGGCACTTCTGCAATTACTTCGTATGGTCGCTACATCATTTTACAGTTTAAGGGCTGCGGTGGCATTCTGAATCACTTCCAAAACCGTTGCGGGGTAAATGCCTATCCACAACACTAATGCCACTAAAGGCGTCGCCAAAGCCAAATTCTTCCCCGAAATATCCACCCAGCTTTCTTTGAAAAAGCTTGGAGCCTCAAAATAGACCTTTTGCATCCATCGGAGCATATAGATCACCGACAAAATTACTATAAGACTGAGTATTCCAGCCAACCAAGGGTCACTCTTAAATAGTCCAAATAGAATCAAAAATTCCCCGACAAAATTATTTGTGCCAGGAAGAGCTACAGAGGAAAGTACAAAAAACAGAGTCAACCAGCACAAAACTGGCATAAATTTAGCTAACCCACCTACATGTCCGATCGCTGTGGTTCCAATCCGTTCTTCAAGCCATCCTGCGACTAAAAACAGGGCTGCAATCGTAATGCCATGATTCAGTGCTTGTAAAATGGCTCCAGAATGAGCTGTTTGGTTCCATACAAAAAGTCCCACCAGAATGAAGTTTACATGGGAAAAGCTGGAATAAGCCAACAACCTCTTGTAGTCTTTTTGTCCCCAAGCGGCAAAGGCACCGTAAAAAACTCCAGTAATGGCCAATCCCAACAATAGGGGACTCCATGCTTGCAGATGTAATGGAAAAAGTTCCATTCCGATTCGGAGAATCCCATAGATTCCCGCTTTTGACAAGATCGCTGAAAGCAAAATCGTCCCTGAGGTTGAAGCTTGATAATAGGCATCTGAAAGCCAGCCATGGAAGGGGAATAGGGGGATTTTGACAGCGAAAGCAAGCATAAATATCAAAAAGAGATAAAGAGCATAGGGGGAGTTTTCTGCGATTTTGGCCAATACGGTCAAGTTGAAAGTGCCATTGGGAATAGTTGTTAGGGTTGTCAAATAGAGAGCCAGCACGGCAGCAACCATTAAGGCCGATCCTGCGATCATATAAATCAGGAACTTAAGAGCAGCTTTTTCCCTTTCAGAAGATCCCCACAATAATATGATGAAATAGAGCGGAAGCAGAACCGCTTCCCAAAAGATCGTAAACAGAGCTAAGTCCCGAGCTGTGAAAAATCCAAAGAGAAGCCCTTCAAGAAGGAGAACAAGTCCATAAAAGACATTTGGAGAAGAAAGGCTTTCTGAACGGGCTGAGAGGATGCTTATGGGGATAATAATAGCTGTTAGATACAAAAAAAGGAGCGAAAGGGAATCGATACTCAAATGGAATTCAATGGCAACAGCCGGCAACCAAACATATCTGACATCAGCTCCAAGCCATTGTGTATTCCCAAACATTAAATAGGCCAATGGAGCTAAGCTGAGTAGAGCAGCTAGATATTTTGAATGTTTTTGAGATAATCCAACTGCAAAGAAAGCAATGAGAGAAGCAGCAAAAGGGAGGAGAAATAGTAATAGTAGATGACTCATAGTTCTATCCTTAGAAGGCCATGTAAACGATTAAAAGAGCCATGCCGATGGCCATCCAAGCAACATAGGAGCGGATCTGACCGCTTTGCATCTGTTGTAGCCACCGAGCGGTTTTTTGTGTTCCATGCGCTGTTGCGAGGATCGATCCTTCAATCATTTTTGGTTCAATAAATCGGGTGATGAGGCTCGCTACAAATTTCAAGGGGTTCACAAAAAGGAGGTCGTAAATTTGATCGATATAGAATGCTTTTTTGAGAACTTGTAGAGGGGCTCCCAGGCGTTGGGCATATTTCGAGTAAATTGTATAAGCTAGGGCAATTGCCAGGAGTGCTCCAACGGTTGATGCGAGGGTTTCGAGGGTGAATACAAAGTTGCCGCTGGGTTGGTTGCCCGGTAATCCGATGCCGACTTTATGCAAGAAACTTTCCAAGGGAGGCATTGCCCCGAAGGCATATCCCAAGAAGCCTCCAATGATCGACAAGACGGCAAGAGCTGTGACTGGACCTGTCATGATGGAGGGGGCTTCCTCCACTACTTTGATGATTTTTTCTTCCAATCGGGTTTTTCCTAAAAACGTCAAATAATAAGCACGGGTCATATAGAAGGCTGTAAGAATGGATGTGAGCAACCCTGTATAGAAAAGCAGTTCATAGCCGGCATGGTGAACCTGTTCAAGAATGAGATCTTTGCTGAAAAAGATTGCTAGTGGAGGAATGCCAGCAAGGGCGATTGCTCCGATCAAAAAGAGCCATCGCGTTTTGAAGAATATTTTCCAAAGACCACCCATATAATCCATATTGGTGCTTCCATGCATCATATGGACAACGTTTCCAGCAGCCAAGAAGAGAAGAGCTTTGACAAAGGCATGTGTCGTAAGATGAAACATACCGGCATAAAAAGCCCCAACGCCGCAGGCTAAAAACATATATCCTAATTGACTTATCGTTGAATAGGCCAGGACCCGTTTTAGGTCTGTTTGAGCTAAGGCGCACAAAGCTGCGAAAAGAGCTGTGGCAGCACCTATAATGGCAATGATATATAATGTAAGTGGAGTAAGCAAATAGACGTCGTGCATCCTTACAACCAAATAGACTCCAGCTGTGACCATTGTAGCGGCATGGATCAAAGCGGAAACAGGAGTTGGACCTTCCATGGCATCTGGAAGCCACACTTGTAAGGGCAGCTGAGCTGATTTCCCCATGGCTCCCACAAAATACAAGAAGGTCATCAATGTCAGCAGAGGGGCTCCGATGGCAAATAGCTGTGCGACCCGTTGTGTGACATCTGTGATTTCTCCGGTTCCAAAGATTTGAAACGTCAATAGCAATGCGATGAGGAAGCCGCAGTCGCCGATCCGATTGACTACAAAGGCTTTTGTGGCAGCTTGAGCAGCTGCTGGCCGGTGATACCAATAGCCGACAAGTAAATAGGAGGCCAGACCAACCCCTTCCCATCCAGCGAAGAGAAGAAGCAAATTGCCCGCAAGCACTAACAGAAGCATTGCGAAAATAAAGAAATTTAAACAGGCGAAGTAGCGGGCGAAGTCCTCTTCATGTTCGATGTAGCCGATGGAATAAAGATGAATGAGGAAGCCAATTCCTGTGATGATCAAAGTCATAAGAAGGGCGAGAGGGTCGATGTAAAGTGTAAAATCGGCATCTATTCCACTCACGGGGATCCAGTGGTAAATAAAGAAAGTCTGGGGTTGCATTTGTGTATTTGTATAGATCCATAGAAGCGAGCTAAAGCAGACGAATGAAATGAGAACGGACGCACAGGCAATGAAACCGGTTAGGCGTCGACCGATGATGTTGGAGGCACTCATTAGTCCTAGAAAGCTCACAAGGGGTAAAAAAAGTCCGAGCAGTACAGCGTAGAGCATTTTAACCTTTTAGAACATTGTATTGGTCCACATCGACAATTTGTTTCGAGCGGAACAGGTTTATGATAAGAGCAAGGCCGACGGCAGCTTCTGCGGCGGCAACGACTAAGACGAAAAATACCCAGACCAGCCCAGTTTCATTCCCCCATTGGCGTGCGAAGGCGACAAAAAGCAAGTTGGCAGCATTGAGCATTAGTTCTATCGATAAAAAGAAGATCAGGGCATTGCGTTTTACAAGTACTCCGATGACCCCTACAGCAAACATTGCCATGCTGATATAAATAAAAAACAAAATATCCATTATTTGGCCTTCCTCCCTATGTATACTGCTCCAATAAGAGCAATTAAGAAGACAAAGATAACTGCTTCAAAAGGGAAAAAGAAGTCTAGATACAGGGCTTCTCCAAGCGATTCAACGGTGCCATAACCAGTGGGAAGGGCTCTTTGAGCGGGGGGATGGGCTCTCAGCTGATAACCTAAGAAAATTAAAGAGCCTGTAAAAGCAATCGCTGCAAATATCAGAAAGGGTTTGTAGCTTCTTGGTTGAAATTTGGATAGTTGTTGGTAGGCATCTTGAAACAGGACAATCACAAACATGAAGATGACTAAGATGGCTCCAGCATAGACCAGGACTTGCATGACAGCGATGAATTGAGCAGAAAGTTGGAGGTAGAGTGCAGCGAGCATGAGGAGAGTCAGCAGAAACGAAAGGCTAGCGTGGATCGGTTTTTCAAGCAAAATCACGCCGAAAGAGGAAAGCACTAAAACTATCCCGAGAATCCATTGTGCGATCGTAGCAAAAGGGAACATATTGTGATTAAATCTCCCTTTTTGGATCGCGTCCAGAATCCCCAGGATTCTTCTCTGTCAGCATATCTTTCGTGTAAATTAACGATTCACGAGTATAACCTGAAAGTTCATACTCATTTCCTAGGATGATGGCTCCAGTTGGGCAAGCTTCTTCGCAGTATCCACAAAAGATGCATCGAAGCATGTTTATCTGGAAGTCTTCTGCGTATCGTTCTCCATGTGAATTGGGGCTATTTGGGTCGTTTTGAGCTGGTTTCACGTAGATCGCTTGTGAAGGGCATGCGATGGCGCATAATTCACAGCCGACACATCGCTCAGCACCATCTTCCCATTTGGTAAGATAGTGACGGCCTCTGGAGCGCTCTGGGAGTTTGCGCTTTTCCTCGGGATATTTTTCAGTGATCGGTTTTCTAAAGGCATATTTGACTACAATGAGGAGTCCCCGAAGTAATGCAAGCACTCTGTATAAGGTTTGTTTCATTCTACACCAATGTAAAGTAAGCCGTAATGATCAAATTAATGGTTGCGAGAGGGACCAAAACCTTCCAGCCAAAACTCATCAGCTGATCGTAGCGAAAACGGGGAAGTGTTGCTCGCACCCATATGAAAAAGAAGACAAATAATGCCACCTTTAACGCATACCAAACGATGGGAAGATCGCCAGGTCCATGCCAACCGCCGAGGAATAATGTAACTGCTATTGAGGAGACTGCCAAGATGTTGATATATTCTGCAAGGAAGAACATCGCAAACTTCATTCCACCATATTCAGTGTGATATCCGGCGGTCAGCTCTTGCTCGGCCTCAGGAAGGTCAAAAGGAGCACGATTAGTTTCAGCAAAGGCTGTAATGACGTAAATGATGAAACTAACGGGATTAGTCCAAATAAACCAGTGAGTGCTTTGAGCTTCTACTATGGCTGGGAGGCTTAGAGTTCCAGCTGAAAGGACTACAGTCAAAAGAGAGAGGCCCATCGGGATTTCATAACTGATTAATTGGGCAGTGCCTCGGAGTCCACCGAGAAGAGAATAACGACTGTTGGATGCCCAACCGGCCAACACAATGCCATAGACTGCTAATGAAGAAAACGCGAGTAAGAAGAGAATGCCTGCATTGACATCAGCGATATAGAGATGGACAGTGCGTCCGAAGATTTCGATGTCGCCGCCAATAGGAATCAGTACAAAGGCGAATAGAGCAAGAAATAGGGAAATGCCAGGAGCAAGCCAGTAGGTGAAGCGTTCGATGTTGGCGGGTTGGAAGCTTTCTTTAGAAAGGAGTTTGAGACCATCTGCAATGGGTTGTAGCAGGCCAAAAAAGCCGACGCGATTAGGGCCATAGCGCATTTGCATGCGACCCATGACGACTCTTTCGCATAGGACCATGTATCCTGCGGCGCCCATGAGCACACCAATCATGATCAGGCCCTTAATAATTACAATCACCGCATCAATTAACACCCTATGCACTCCTACAAAATTGCGAATTAAACCATTTGTTATTAACCAGACTTGTCAAAAAAATTAAACGCAAAGGCGCAAAGACGTCTAAAAGGTAGCTTTAAAACATTATAATTCCCCTCTGCGTCTCTCTGGACGAAGGGACAAGGGACCTAAAGGACCTAAAGGACATAAGGGACAAGGGACATAAAGGACAAAGGACATTTGTTGTCCCTTATGTCCCTTAAAGTCCCTTACGTCCTTTAGGTCCTTTAGGTCCCTTGTCCCTTCGTCCGCAGAGGGGAATTATAAGGCATTAAAGCTACCTTATAAACCAATCGTCTTCAATTTTATTTTCTTTCCTTCTTTGCGCCTTTGCGTTTAATTTCTTTCATTCATATTCTTTTGATTGTTACGCCAATTCCGTTCAGTAAGTTTATTCCGAGCTCGTGCACAGGTAGCTCTGGAAAACCCAAAGGCAAAACAACCGTTCCCTTTGCAACTTTGTCATCCAGCTTCACCTTCCCAGCAATCGCATTTCCGTTTGCACTGATTTCAATTCGGTCCCCGTTTTGTAAATTGTAGTTTGTTGCCTCTGAGGGATGTATGCGGAATCGTGGCTCTTTTGTCAATTGAACAAGTTGGGGATCGTGTTTCATTCGCATGCCATGGTCAAACAAAGAATGGGCAAATGTCGCTGCCAATGGAGTGTGCGCTATTGGTTGTATTGGTTTTGACGATGCTTTTCTTTCAGGGCGAGAGTGAGGTAATCGGCCAGGCTTTAAGGAATCATAAACAGATTGGTCGAGGGCCATTGTGAGCCCAAGTTTGTTTCCGATGAAAGTGAATATTTCCCCATCGCTATATGTGTTCAGCTGCGGCTCTTTTCCTGGTTGAATCTGTTGTACTCGTCCTTCGATATTGATGAAGCTTCCCCCTTTTTCAATATAGCATAACGCTGGCAAGACGAGATCGGCTTGTCTAGCTGTTTCAGTTAAAAAGAGATCTTGCACAATCATGAAGCCCAATTTATTGCGGAAGTCATTCCAAATTTGAGAAGGATATTTCTTTGCAGGATTGGCTCCGACAACATAAAGAAAATCCCATCCTGATTTGGCTCCAGCCTGTAGCAACTCTACGACATTCAATCCTGGATTGGTCAATTTTTCTCCAAATGGACCATATTCAGGGCGCATTCCTGCAATGGCTGCACCGATGCTATTTCCACGTCCTTCTAGAATATTTAGGGAAAGGTTTTGGGTGTTTTTGCAAAGCTTTGAAAGTTCTCCTAGGATGGCTTGTCGTTGTGGATGAGCTAGGTATTGATTTCCAACGAATAAGGCCCCTTTTTTCCCCTCTTTTGCCAAGGCCGCAATGATCGATTGGTGAGAATTAATAGTTTCAAGTTCTTTGCCAGGGGAATGTAAGACTGTTTTTGTAAAGTATTTGGCGGTTTCTGGGGCGTAATGCCCTACAAATATGATCTGAGCGCCTCGATCGATAGCTTGCTTAAGCCTTAGCCATATGATGGGGAATTCTTCGGTGAGGTCGGCGCCGAAAATAATTGCATACGAAAGCTGCTCACATTCGCCTATGGAGATCTCCATGCCACTGTCGAGAGCTTCTTCATCTTGATTAAATACAGGCATCCCCACGCGATGGTCGAGATGATTGGTGCCAGCACCTTCTCGGATAAGTTTTTGTAGCAGATAGCATTCTTCAACAGTGATGGTGTTTCCGCCGAGGGCTCCAATTTTTCCATTTGGTTTATAGGCATCAATCTTTGACGCAATTAGAGAGAAGGCTTCTTCCCAGTCTGCAACTTCGAAATGACCATTGCGTTTGATCAGAGGGGTTTTAAGTCTTTCTGGATGATATGCAAACTCATATCCGAACCATCCCTTATCACACAGCCAAATGTCATTGACATCCCGATTTTCTCGCGAACGGGTACGCATGATTTCTCCGTCTCGAGAGTCTAAAACGAGACTGCAGCCAACAGGACAAAGGGTGCATGTGCTATTGGTAGTATCATTGTCCCATGGGCGCGCTCGGAAGCGATACACTTGGCTCGTCAAAGCACCTACAGGACAGATCGAAATAGTATTTCCGATGAATTTGGATTCAGCTGGTCCACCATCGGGAGTTGATACCTCTGTTTTAAATCCTCTGTCGACAAACTCTAGGGCATGATCGCCAGCAACTATATCTCCGAAGCGGGTACAACGTGCGCAAACAATGCAACGTTCCCTGTCGAGCATTAATACGGGGCCAAGGGGGATCGGTTTTTTGAAACGCCGTTTATCTTCAAAGAACTTGCTTTCTCCGGGACCATGTTTAAAGGCTTGGTCTTGCAGAGGACATTCCCCTCCTCGGTCGCATATGGGGCAATCTAATGGGTGATTGATGAGTAAAAGTTCGAGAATGCCTTCGCGTCCTTCGACAGCTACTTGGCTTTGGGTTTTGACGACCATTCCTTCAGTGACTTCTAGAGTGCATGAAGTTTGAAGCTTTGGCATTTTTTCCACTTCAACCAGACACATGCGGCAGGCACCAAATGGGGGCATGCGATCTTGATAGCAGAAGATGGGGATGTCGATTCCTAACTGTCTTGCAGCGTTATAGACAGTTGTCCCTTTAGGTACGCTGACGGCAGCACCGTTGATGGTGAGATTGATATGTGGTGGATTTGATGTGGGTGCACTGGTCATACTGTTGGCCTGTTTGCAAAATAGGGGTAAGATATTTTCATTTCAGGACGTATATTATGATTGGGGTTTTTAAGGATATATGCCTCGAATTCGCTTTTGAACTCTAGAATAGCGCTGGTAACGGGGGGAGCAGCACCCACGGCAAGAGGACAGAACGAGTTCTCGACCATCTGCTTGCACACTTGATCGATGACATTTAAATCCCAGATGGTGCCTCCGCCAGATTCAATTCTTGTGAGGATTTGGACGATCCATCGAGTGCCTTCACGACAGGGTGTGCACTTTCCACACGACTCATTTTGATAAAACTGCATGAGTCGATTGGCAACTTTTACCATATCAGCTGCCTCACTCATGACAATGATCGAGGCAGTGCCCAGCATAGATTTTCGTGCAGCAAGGGTTTCAAAATCCATAGAGATATCTAAATCCCGTTCCACCAAAAGAGAACAGGAAGATCCGCCGGGATAGCATGCTTTGAACTTTTTGCCATCCAAAATGCCTCCAGCGGCATCGAGAACTTCCCTTAAAGTGACACCTAAGGGGAATTCGAAGCATCCGGGATTTTGCACTTGCCCACTGACTTGAAAGATTTTTGTTCCGGTATTTTTGGGCTTGCCGATGCCTTGATACCAATTTACCCCTTTGTTTACGATGTGGACGACATTGCAAAGGGTTTCGACATTGTTAATGATAGTTGGCTTGCCGTAGAGACCAGCGACAGCAGGAAATGGAGGTTTTAGGCGAGGCGTGGCTCGAAAACCTTCGAGGGAATTGAGCTGTGCGGTTTCTTCCCCAGCAATATAAGCGCCTGCGCCAGGATGGACAACAATATCGAGTGAATAGGTGGAACCGAAGATGTTTTTTCCTAAATAACCTTTGTCTTTGGCTTGCTTGACAGCTACTCGCAGCTTTTCAATCCCTTGGAAGAATTCTCCCCGACAGTAAATGAAGGCTTTGTTGGCTCCAATGGCATAGCTCGCCAAAATCATCCCTTCAATGAGCTGTAGAGGATCGCGCATGATCAGAAAGTGGTCTTTAAAGGTTCCTGGCTCACTTTCATCGCAGTTACAAACCAAATATTTAGTCAGTGATGGGTCTTTTGGAACAAATCCCCATTTCATTCCAGTCGAAAAACCGGCTCCGCCGCGCCCTCGTAGGCCAGATTGCTTTACAATTTCAATGAGATCTGCTGGTGGAATCTGAGGGATTGCCTTGCGAATGGCCTGAAAACCCCCATTGCGTTCATATGTGGCAATCTTCCATTGATTGGGATCATTAATGTAAGCCGTTAAGACGTTCATTTCAGGCATGAGATGCCTCCCGCGCTTTGACAGGAGATGGGTGTCCCGTTCCTTTTTTGGCATCGCTTAATATCTTATCGAGATCTTTTTCGGCCACTGGTCCAACTATAGCATCATCCACAAGCATCATAGGGGCTTTATCGCAAGATGCCAAGCATTCCGAAGCAATGAGTGTGAATTCGTTATCAGACGTTGTTTCTCCGGGGGAGATATTGAGTTTATGGCAGAGTGTTTTCAGAAGACCATCGGCTCCACGCAGCATGCAAGAGACGTTTTTGCAGACATGGATCACGTGTTTGCCAATAGGTTTTTCGAAAAACATATCGTAGAATGTGACGACCGCATTGACTTCGTTTGGATCGAGATCAAACAATGTAGCAATCTCATTTTGTACATCTCTAGGAAGGTAACCCACCTCATTTTGAGCCAGGTGTAGCGCAGGAATCAATGCTGATCTCTTAACGGGATACTCTTTTTGTAATTCTAGGATGGCCTGTCGCGTTTTTTCTGTAAGTGTCATCGATCTACATCTCCTAATATGGGATCCATGCTGCCAATGGCGACGACGATGTCGGATAAAATGTGTCCTGGAAGTACTCTTTGGAGGACCTCCACATGGGGGAAGGAAGGGGAGCGTACGCGTACGCGATAAGGTCTATTGGTCCCATCGCTGACTAGATAGTATCCCAGTTCTCCACGAGCAGATTCCACGCATACATAGAGTTCACCCTCTGGAGGAGATATCCCTTCGCTGACCAACTTAAATTGGTGGATGACAGCTTCCATGCTGCGAGCTAGTTCATGGCGTGGCGGCAGGGCGACTTTGCGATTACTTGTTAAAACAGGACCCGGTTTAAGCATTTTAAGGGCTTGTTCTACAATAGAAAGGCTTTGTCGCATCTCTTCCAACCGCACCAAGTAGCGTGCATAGGAGTCGCCTTCTTGGAAAATGGGAATATCAAACTTGTAATTTTGATATCCGCTATATGGATAAATCTTTCGAATGTCGTAGGGAACGCCAGCAGCTCGAATGATCGGGCCTGTGCACATGTATTGCTGGCACAGTTCTTTGTCTATGACAGCGACACCAGTAAGGCGTTCGACCCAAACGTAGTTGTTGGTGAGAAGGCTGTCGAGTTCTTTCCAAGTTCGTGGGAAGTCTTTTATAAATGAGCGCAGATGGCCTTCAAATTCAGGATTGAGATCTCTTGCAAGTCCGCCAACACGCCAGTAATTGGGGAACATGCGAGCTCCAGAGACCTCTTCAAAGAGATCTAGGATTTTTTCTCTTTCCGCTAAACAGTACATGAACACAGAGGTCATGTTTAGTTCTAGAGCACTGGTTCCGAGCCATAGCAGGTGGCTTGCAATGCGGGAGAGTTCGAGGAGCATAACGCGGATGATTTGTGCGCGCTCAGGAACATCGACGTTCATGAGCCTTTCTACAGCATTTGCAAAGGCTTGTTCTTCAGCGGGACCAGAAAGGTAATCAAGGCGATCAACGAGGGGGAATACTTGCCAGTAGGTACGAGTTTCACATTCTTTTTCAACACCAGTGTGGAGGTAGCCAATGACAGGTTCGGCAGAAAGGATGATCTCTCCATCGAGCTTTAATTTTATTCGCAGCACGCCATGGGTAGATGGATGCTGAGGCCCTAAATTGAGCTCCATGACGTCCCCAGGGGCACCTAACTCGCTAAAGTCTTTGATTGCTCTTGACATATGGCTTTATAATTTCCGAAGGTACTTTGGGTTTTACATCATGTTTAAATTCTACAGGCTCTTCTGTCAAGGCATAATCGCGTCGCAAAGGATGGCCGATCCAGTCGTCAGGCATGAGGATACGTTTGAGATCGGGATGACCTTCAAATTTAACTCCAAAAAGATCAAACAGTTCTCGTTCATACCAGTTTGCCCCTTCCCACAAATGTGTGACGGAAGGAAGTGATTCATCCCGTGCTGCATACAAAAAGATTCTCAGGCGTTGGAATGTAGTGGGGTTATGGAGCCAATAGACGACTTTGGTGCGTTTTGTGGGTTGGAGGTAGTCGACACCAGTTAGGTCCATCAGCACTTCGTAGCCTGGTTCTGGATGAGATTTTAATAAAGCTAAAGCAGCCAACAAATCTTCTTTACGGATTTCCAAGGAGACTTCTTCAAAGGCATGAAGTTCATTGACAACGGCATTAGGGAATGAATTTTTGAGTTTTTGTATTGTTTCGGAATGGTTCATTATGCCTCTTCACCCTGAATTTTTTTCTGCAGCATGATTAAGGCATCCAGGAGGGCTTCAGGACGTGGGGGGCAGCCTGCGAGGTAGATATCAACCTCGACTATTTTGTCAACACCTTGGACGATGGCATAGTTGTTGTAGATCCCTCCAGTTGATGCGCAGTCGCCCATGGCAATGACCCATTTTGGCTCGAGCATTTGATCGTAGACGGTCTTTAATACAGGAGCCATCTTTTGGCTGACTCGACCAGCGACGATCATCACATCGCTTTGTCTTGGAGAAGCGCGGAATACTTCCATCCCGAAGCGGGCGATATCATAGCGTGGACCCGCTGTGGACATCATTTCGATGGCACAGCATGCCAAACCGAATTGTGCGGGCCATAATGAGTTTGACTGTGCCCATTTGATGAGTTTATCTCTCTTGCCGATTAAGAAGGGGGTGGATTCTTTTTGTGTTAATCCCATTGCAGTCCTCTTTTGCGCCAGATGTATGCAAAGCCTACCAGAAGAGCCGCTAAGAAGAAGATCATTTCGTAAAAGGCAAAGGCTCCGATTTTTTTTCCGATGACGGCCCAGGGATATAGGAAGATCACTTCGATGTCAAAAACGAGAAAGATAAGGGCTACGAGATAATGGCGCATGGGAAAGCGCTCTTGCAGCAAGTGAGTTTCTGTTTGGATGCCAGACTCATAGGGTAAAAATTTGGCAGGAGTGCTTCTATTAGTTTTGATAATGCCAGAGATGCCAAGAGTTGCTATGGTGGCAACAAGGGCCAAACCGAAGTAGATGTAAACGGCAAAGTAATCTGACATTGAGGGATCCAAAATGAAGATTGAACCCTATTCATACCAATTACACTCAGCAGCTGTCAACTCATTTGTCGCGTTTTTTACCACAGATCACAGAGAGAAGCTAAGCAAGCAAATATCTACGTAAAGAAAAGTAACAGGATATGCAGGATCGCAAGCGGCAGGATATGAAGGATAATGAGCATCCACTTGATATACCAAAGCATTCACAATGGAGTTAAGGCTCTCGGCCTTAACTCCTTTGGGAATGCTTTGGTACATCAAGTGGATGCTCATTATCCTTCTTATCCTGCCTGATCCTGCAAATCCTGTTATTTTTCTTACGTAGAGGTTTGCTATCTCATAAGTCGGCAATGTCGATGATGCGGTAAAAATAGCGGCTGCTCAATAGGGCATCGGAGACTGGGCCTAAATGGAATAGGACAGGTGAAATTCCAAACCCTTTTGGAACTGCTAAAGAGGCTATTTTGGTTTTCATTGCATCGATTACTTCAAGGCCCAATTCACGACGGCGCATTTTGACTTCACAGACAAATAAGGTGTTTGAATGCATTTGGATCAGATAATCGATTTGACATCCTTTTTTGCGGCCTGAGG
>Ga0207056_1035_pt1 | contig 27464 bp, 22 predicted proteins | sample Alteio_BWMinCont_58_FD_153289 | JGI IMG/M metagenome (GOLD analysis project Ga0207056, IMG submission 153289) | Enriched cells from forest soil in Barre Woods Harvard Forest LTER site, Petersham, Massachusetts, United States -... | ecosystem: Environmental > Terrestrial > Soil > Temperate forest >... | reverse complement strand
TCCGGGCTGTTTGCGACGTCTGTTGTTTGCTGTATTGTAGCTGCGGAGCGGTTTAGTCAACAAATATCTTTGCAGACAGCCCGGAGGGCCTGTTCACGTAATAGCCCAGGCTGAAGCTCCCCGGAGGGGTAAGCGAAGCCTGGGTAAACTGCCAGCTAATAATACCGTCCCGGAGGGCCGGCACAAAACTTATCGATTCGAGATCTAGGAGGCCCTATGTTTTTCTTTTTGCGTTGCTTACTATTACTCATAGCTTGCCTTTCTACGTTCGACATCGAAGGTTTGTTATTGCGTGACAAGCTATCTCAAGCAGAAATTGGGGACTTCGTTGTGACGGCTCAAGGCAAGTCCTACACACTGTTGCAAATTTGTAATCGCGACACAAAATCACTCACCATCGAAGAGATCTCAATCCCAGCAAATAAAGTACCTCAAAACATGTCTTGGAGTCAATGGCTGAAACAAGGCGCTCCTTCACATACTTCCTGGCTACGTTATGTTGTCAACCTCTCAACTGGATCTATTGACAAAAGTTTTTCAAAGTCAAAACAAGGCTGGTTAGAGGTTACTCAAAAGAACGAGACTTTTTTACCTACTCTGATGTCTTTGCAATTCAGCGCTATTCCGATTTCAGAACGGAGAAAAATTGGGCCTGCTCCCGAACGGGGAAGTCCAGACAGAAGACGGATTTGGCAGCCTAAAATGGTTTTTAACGGACATGTGATCCCAAATATCGAGTTTGAGGGATGGCAAGCCTTGTGGCCGCAAGATGGGGGGGAGCTCGCAGGGAAGGTGATTGAAATCTATTTACCCAAGGAGAATGGGTGTCGATATCCTTCCTATTTTCCGTACTGGCTGCAAGTTTGTGGCTCCGTAGCAAAAGCAACATTACGCATCATTGACTCGGGCACAACCAATCCCTCAGGCTAATTAGAAAGTCTCTGAAAAAAATTAAACGCAAAGCTCCCTGCCGGAGGGGCAATCGAGTGGGTTCGTCTTTGACGTACTCCGGTTCTTTCGAAAAATAACTTGAGTTATTTAGGAGGCGCGAAGAAGAGACAAGGGACGTAAAGGACAAGGGACAAAAAGGACGATGAGAGATGATTTATTGTCCCTTACGTCCTTTGTCCCTTACGTCCTTTATGTCCTTTACGTCCCTTGTCCTTTCTTCGCTGCAAAAAAAAAGCGCCACACTTTATTCAAGAGTGGCGCCGGAAAATTGACTACTTTTTGATTACATTCTTAGAAGTGGTACTTCGCTGTCAACGCTACAACATGGTTGTAGAAGTGTTTTGCGTGTCCTTTCAAGAAACGATATTCCACATCGATGTCAGTGCAAGGAGAGATTTCATATCCCAAACCTGCAATGATTTGCCATGCGAATCCATTTTCTGTTCCGCTAGCATGTAAGCCATGTGAATTGATTTTCAATTTTTGGTGTGAATAACCGATACCGCCGCCAATATAAGGAATGATTGCACCGTAGCAGGAATCCCAGCATCCGAGGTTTAAATCATAGAGTCCATTTGCCATGAAGGACCAAGAAGAGAAGTTGCCATGCATGCAAATGTCTGTTTCGAGCAATTCAATTGACTTCAGACGGTTGTGACGATAGCTGACCTCGCCTTCAGCGCGGAAACCCTGGCACCATTTGTAGCCAGCAAAGCCGCCGATAGCGTAACCTGTACGGAATTTGTATTCAAATTCTTGTTTTTTCTTTGTTTGTAAGAAGTTAGCACCGCCAAAGCCGCCAACATAAAATCCTTCTTGCTGTTGAGCATGGACTGATTCAGGTTGAAATGCAGTTAATGCTGCGAACACAGCTACCAAGGCGAAGAGTGTTTTTTTCATATTTTGCTCCATTTTGTTAATGAAAAGACTAGAGTGATTCGTATCATGCCAAAGTGTTGAAAATAGTTAAAGCAAATTCTGAAAAAAAAAGGAGACCTTATCGCTAAGGTCTCCTTGACAGCTTTCCTTCATAGATCAACTCAATTACTGAGCTGTTGGGCAGCATGCATTAGTGTCGCATGTTGGTTGGCAAGTATGTTTGTAGTAGTATCTTGGAACATATTTGCAATGTCTTTCGCAAACATATTTAGGACGGTTTACATATGAGCATGTTGTATAATAGCATGGTTCATATTTGCAGCATGTTACACAATAGTATTGTGGAACCATTCTGCAGCATTGTTTTTGATAGTATTTTGGAACATATTTGCAGCATTTTTTGTAAACAGGGCAGCACTCTTGTTCACAACGTGTTGTGTTGTAATAGCAAGGCTCATAATGGCACATTAGGCAATAGCAGTCGCCGCAAGCTTTGTCTGCTGGAGCACAGCATCCATCTTGTGAAGATTGTCCATCTGCATAATTTCCACCATAACTCATATCGGCATTATCGCCACGGCTGTAGCCATAGCCTGCGTTGCCTGAGTTCATGCCATCATTGGCATATTGATCATTGGCAAATTGATTGCCATATGTTTGTGTTTCAGTTGAGCTGTCCATATTGGAAGCTGCAAAACCAAAATGTGTTACTACTAATGCTGCGAGTAATGAACAAGCAAAAGATATCTTTTTCATTTTCTCCTCCTATTATTTTGTTTTACTTAGGAGTAGCTTTCTGATTAAAGTAATATCAACCTCTACTTGACCCTTTCCATTAGCTTTTCAGTAGTTCTTTGATTAATCCCCATTCTCATGGTGTTGTAAAGTCGAAAAGGCCTAGTGGAGGCTGATACCCCCCAATCCTTGACTCCTAAGCTCAGTTTATATTTCAAATAATTAATATCAACACTTTTTTAATTCACATTTTAATTCACCTTTTAATTCTTAGAGCATTGTCCGCTCTGACATTGTTGTTTTTCTTTCATCAATCTATAATTCCGTCTCGCCCAAGTGTTGTCATATTCTGGAATGACTCTGTCGTTCACATACTTGCTTTGTCCGTTTGCTTGGCTATTGCCATTACCATTGCTCCATCTTGTATAACCTGGACTTTCATTGTAGCTATATTGTGGAACGTAATTTCCTGGTCTTTCGCCTGTGTAATAGTATGGCTGATTTTGTGCAGGCTGTTGTTGCTGAGGCTGTGCAAAGCCATTTTGAGTAATAATGGCTGTTGCTATGAATATTATTGAAAATATAGGTAGTTTCATTTATTGACTCCTTTATGCTCAGTTTGTATCTCGAGCCTTAACATCACTTTGTTTTATTTGTTAAATAAATTCAACAAAAAAGTTTAATTTCGTTAACAAAACTTTGTTTTATGGCTGTGTTTAATTACTAATTCAGGAGGACAATATCTATGTTAGCTAGAAAATTCATCTATGCTCTTTTCCTAAGTTTATGCAGCACGACGCTGACATTTCATTCAGATTTGAGTGCTTTCGATGAAAAAGATGTCGTTATCGGGACAAATGAAGCTCAGGTTTGGCTTGATCTGGTCGATAAGGGGAAGTATGCCGAAAGTTGGGATGAGGCATCATTCACTCTCAAACTGACGATGAAAAAAGAGGAATGGGTGGCTTATTTGGAAAAAATGCGTCGGCCATTGGGATCTGTTGTTAAGCGTGTGCTGGGGGAGCAAAGGACAGCAGAAAGCCCTCCAGGTGTGCCAGCAGGAGACTATTTAGTGTTAGCGTACACTACAGCCTTCACAAACAATCCACAGGCAAAAGAGTTAGTGATTCTAATTCATGCATCCGATGGAAAATGGCGGCCAATTTCTTACTTTGTCGATACTAAGAAGTAATAGAAATAAAATTGCGGACTTCTCCCGAATTCATGAGCAGATCAAGGGAACCGTTTTCTCGTATGGAATCGAATTTTCCTTCAATAGGCCCACTGGGGGTTTTAAACTGGACCAGATCTCCTTTTTGATAGCAGAGACGCTGCTCGAAATTGGGAAGGAATGCTTTAAAACCGGTGTCCTTTTGAATGAGTGAAAGGCAGTCTGGAATAAAGGTGCCTATCAGTTTTTCAATGATGGAGTCTATATCAAAGAGTTTGTTAGATTCTACATAGAGAGATGTGGTGGGGCGATTGATCTGTTGGAGTTGTGTTTGTGTTGTGTTGATATTGATGCCAATTCCAACGACGATGCAAACAAGAGAATCAATTTGGATTGTTTCGGTGAGGATTCCAGCGATCTTTTTCCCTGAGAGCAGTAGATCATTAGGCCATTTTATTTTGGGTGTGAATTCGAGTTGCTCTAGACATTTTGTGGCAGATATCGCGAGCACTTGAGGGATGTTTGCAATATAAGTGGCCTGGGGCGATGCGAAAAAGGCGAAGGTGAGATGGATGTTTTGATCTGGTAATGAGATCCAGGTATTGCTGTTTCGTCCGCGACCAGCGGTTTGTTCTTTTGCTGTGACGATCGTGAATCCATCGCGTGAAAAGGTGGAAGCATTTTGTTTTGCCCACGAGTTTGTGGAGTCAATTGTTTCAAAATGATGTCGTATTATTGTTGGCAGCATAGTTGCAAGTCTCAAGTTTGGGTTGCACACATTTCTTCCCAGAGGGGTCCTACAAGCTCTCAACAGAGATTATATACAGCCCGGAGGGTTTGCGTGCATGTCCCGGATTTGTGCCAACGACAGACATTGCACGCGGCCCGGAGGGTTTGCGTGCATGCCCCGGATTTGTGCCAACGACAGACGTTGCGCTCGGCCCGGAGGGCTGTTACAATTTAGCCCAGACTGAGAGCGGCCCCGGAGGGGCAAGCGAAGCCTGGGAATGCGCCCCACCCATACATCTCGCCCCGGAGGGGCGCTACATTCCACAACAGAGGTCGTGGATGGCCCAGGCCGTGTGTAACATCCTTTGTGGGCGATGCAATGCTTGTTCCGTATGCAAACTTTATTATTGGCTTGTGCCGCCCCTCCGGGGCGGAATGTATGGGGTAATGCCGAACCCAGGCTTCGCTCGCCCCTCCGGGGCAGCGCTTAGCCTGGGCTAAATTGTAACAGCCCTCCGGGCCTGTGTCACCTGTGTTGTGGGTTGTAGCATACCCTTCCGGTCTATATGCAATAAAAGATGTTGCCCATGGCCCGGAGAGCTGTTTTCATCTTAGTCCAGGCTGAGAAAGTACTGCAATGGCGGCTCTTTACGATTTGTTCCTAAGTAGTAGTAGTTGTTGTTGCGGCTGCCGTTGCTTCTGCTTTTGCTGGGGGAGTAGCCGTCGCTGTGGGGGGAGTCGTTGTTGCAGTGGTTGCTGTTGTGTCTGCGCTCACTACAGGAACTGGCGCTATTGGTTTTTTCAACGAAGATTTAAGAGGTGTTCCTGGATGTTTTTTCGTTGGTGTAGCTACCTTTGTAGCAGAGTGCGGTATTGTAGTTGGAGTTGTTTTTGCTGGAGATGGTGACGTGGTTGATGAAGAAGAAGATGATGATGTCTTTGCAGGAACTGACGTGGTCGAAGTCATTGTCGTTACAGGTGTTGTCTTTGCAGGAGTTGTTGTTATCGTTGTGCCAGTGGTTAACTTTCTCAGACCTTCTTCCCGTAATTGATTCTCCATATTGTCTAAGGATGCTTCGATCTTTCCTACTAACTCAGCATGGAGTTTCTCATGGCGACTTTGTTCTGTTTCAACAGTTGGAGTTGGAATGTCAAATGAAACAGTTTTTGTTGTCTTTTCATTTTTTTCTTTTATTTCTCGTTGGGATACAGCAGCTTCAGGTCCACGAATTGTTGCAGTCTTGAAATAAGCAAGATTCATTGAATTTATTCTTCTGTTGAGCTTTTGAAGGTCGCTGTGTGCTTGATCTTTTTCCTTGATATTCAACTTATTCAATCTTTTAAAACCCTCTAATTGGTCCTCCATCACTTTCAATTGTCGACCGCGTTGTTTTTCAGTTGTGCTTCTCTCCGTTTCAAGTTCTTCAATGCGCTCGTGTAGCTTTTCATTAGCTTCACCTAATATAGCAGCGCAGCCTTGGGACGTATCTGGCACAGCAACTTCAGCGCCTAACGCTCTCACTACGTGCTCTTTTGATGCTAGTAATTCCTGTTGCAATTTCCTTACGGCAGCATCGCGCTCTCCTTCGACAACTCCAATCTTTGCCGCTAATTCTTCTGCAGCTTTCCGGTCTATGCCTGCTTTCTCTTCTGCTGCACGCCTTGCTTGTTCGGCTTTTTCAACTTTTCCGTGCTCAATAAACACTAATTCTACTTGATCTTTTCTAGCTTTTTCTAAGGCTTCCTCTTTTTCTTTCCTTAGTAGTTTTATTTCTTGTCTTAGCTTTTCATTCATCTCTTTTTCTTTAAGATGAGCTTCACTCAACAAAACTGCGCCCTCTTGGGCTGTAGCTGGTGGAGTAACCCCACTTCCTAACGCTGTTATTGCGCTATTTTTTATCGATTCCAAAACTATCAGATGAGAGTCGTGTTGTCCTTGAAGGACTCCAACTTGCCTCTGAAATTCTTCTGCATTTTTATTTGCTAGTTCTTCTCGCTTCGCAGCTTCAAGTAATGCTTTTTGGGCTTCAGAAAATTTACCTTTTTCAATCACTAACAATTTTTGGGTTTCGTTAGCTCTTTCTGATGCTTCATTTTTTTGTTTTGTTAAGGAATCGATCTCTTTTTTATGTTGAGCATTTTCTTCCGTAAGATCAGCTACGTTTTCTTGTAATAATTTGTTTGTAGCCCTCAGATCTTCGATAGTTTTGTTTAGCCGTTCAAGGCGATTTTGTAATGACTTATTCCTTTGCTCTGCAAATTCTAGATCTTTGGCTTGTTGAGCGATCTTTTTGCGTAGTTCCTCATTTTCATTTCGAAGCAATTTCGATCGATTTTCAGCTTCACTAGCTCTTTTTGTCAATGTCAAGGCAGATTGCTCTAATTCAGCTTTATTTTTCTTCAGTGTTTCTATTTCAGAAACCCTTTTTTCTAAACTTGCAATCTTTAAACGATCTCGTTCTGCTACTTGAGCATGCTCTTCAGCAACTTTTTTCACTTCAGCTTCAAGTGTTTGGAATTTTCTATCTTTCTCTCCTATTTGCTCCTGCAATAAAGCAACACTGGCTTTAACTTCGCCTAGTTCTTCTAAAAGCTGAGCTTTCTCAGTTGAGGCATCTCTCAACTGCTCTTTAAGCAATCTTCGAGCTTCTAATGCGTTTGAGGCCTGTTGAGTCAGTTCAAAAACTGTTTGTTGATGTTCGAGATCGGCTTTACTAAAAGCGTCATCTTTTTCTTTCAATTTGCCTTCAAAGGCTCTCTGCGAATCAGAAAATTTTCTTTGAATATTTGCATACTCAGTAGTTGCTCGCGTTATGTCCTCTTTAAGCTTTTGGATTGTTTCATCTTTTTCCTTGATAAGTTGCTCAGATTCAGCAGCTTTCGCATTTGCTGCTTCTAGCTGTCCTCTGAGTTCAGAATTTTGAAGTCGCATTCTTTCTAATTCGGATTCAAATTCCTTTATTTTACTCTCGGCTTCAGAAAGCTTTTGTCTTAGATCGGCTATCTCAGCCTTTAAGCTCTCAATTTCTTTTGATGCTTCGTCCTTTAGTCTTGTAGCTTCGTCTAATGCTGCAGTCCTTTGCTTTAATCCTTCTTCGAGCTCTTTGATGCGAGTTCCAAATTCTTCCGTTTTTGCTCTTTCAGCTGCCAATAATTTTTCGATCTCTAGTTTCAATTTGAGCTCTTCTCGAAGTTTACGTAATTCTTCGTCTCTGCCTTCAATTTGCTGCTGCAAATCAGGAAGTGTTGTCTTTTCAAGTCCGGCTAATTTTTGGAGAGTTTCGTCCAATTCCTCTTGCAATTTGCCAACTTGTGCTGTTGCCGCTTCGGCTTTTCCAACTTCTATTAATAAGTTATTGGCTTGTTCAAGAAGCTCAGCTCTTTCTTTTTCCAGCTCGGCAATTCTCTTATCTCTTTTCTCAAGTTCTCCCCGCAATCTTTCGATTTCCAAGTGTTGACTTGTTGATTCAACAGTGGACCCAAGCAGTTGTGTGTTCAATTCCTCCTTTTCTTTTTTAAGAATTGAGACTTGATCTGCTAATAAGGCGCGTTCTTTTTGTAGTTGAGCAATCGTATCTTCTTGGGCTTTGAGCGTTTCGTGTGCAGCGCTTAACTTTGCTTCGCTTTCTGCAAATGCGATACTTGCTTTTTTTGCCGCCTCTTCCATCTCGGTGATTGTATGTTTTTTGCCTTCAACTTCTGCCTTTAACCTTCCAATTTCCGAAAGCCTGCTAACTGCTTCACCAGTAGATATCTTAAGCTTGTTAGCTAAATCCTCATTTTGTTGTCCAAGATCTGTGACTCGACCTTTTAGTGAGGCGTTCTCAGTCTCTAGTCGGGCAACCGTACCTTCTAGTTCTTTGACTTTTTGCAGTGCATGGCTCAATTTTGCTTCGCTTTCTGCAAATGCTCGCTTGGCTACAACTTCAGCCTCTTGCGCGCGTTCCATGGCAGCTTTTGCATCGCTTGCTTGAGCCCTTGCTGTTTTCAATGCTTCTTCTTGGGCTACTGCACCGCTTGCAATGAAGGCGGTAAATGCATTAAATTGTTGGTTGAATTGCGGATTTAGTTGTATCTGCCTGTTCTCAGCTTCAGCTTTCGTTCGTGCTTCGTTGCTAACTTTTAACTCTGCCTGAAGTCTATCCCGTTCTGTCGTTAATCTTGTCAGATCACCCCTAGCTTCTTCTAAGCTTTTTCTTAAAGTCCCTAATTCGTTGGAGCGCTTTTCGTCCCCTTCGGGTGCACGAGTCTTAACGTCCTTTTCTAATTCAGCAATTTTATCTGTTTGTTTGGAAACTTTGGCCTGTAGCTCTAGAATTGTTTGTTTATCTTTTTCAGTTTTCAGTTTCGTTTCAATGCTATCTTCAGCTTGTATCCAGTATTTAAAGATAGAGGGAAAAACAAAGCTAATCACAAAAGTAATGGCCAGGGCAACGACGATAAAGGCACAACGGGCAGAGTTAAGAAGGTGTTTGCCCAATGCTTTGGCTGCTTCGGCAGGTTTTAATTCTGTGATCCGCGTGACGAATTCACTGAGTCCGCGAACGAAGTAGAGGCCAATGTTAAAGGTGCTCAGAATGATAGCTGGAAGGGCACAGACTTTGGGGACGATATAGCGAGTGGCAAGACTTTCCTTTTCTTGGGCACCGGCAGCTAATGCTGCGGCTTGCACAATAAAACAAGCCGTTTTGGCATCTGGTGGGACAGCAAAATAGGAGATTGGTGTTACTTTGCTACTTGGCATACATCACTCATGGGAACTTCGAGTTTTGGGTCAGTATCACTTGGGTCTTCTGGTAAGAAGCCGCCTGCTTGCATATTCCACATTTCAGCATAGTGCTCACCGGCTGAAAGCAGTTCATCATGGGTGCCATCTTCGACGACTTTGCCTTCTTTAAAGACGAGGATTCGGTCCATTCCAGATAGCGTTGAGAGGCGATGTGCAATGACAATACAAGTGCGCCCTTTCATCAATAGATCCAGACTGTCTTGAATTTGTCTTTCTGTGACAGAATCTAAGGCTGATGTGGCTTCATCTAAAATCAATATGGGGGCATTTTTCAAAATAGCGCGCGCGATTGCAATCCGTTGTCTTTGGCCGCCAGAAAGGGTCACACCTCTTTCTCCTGCCAATGTGTAGTACTTCTCAGGGGATTTTTCGATAAACTCATGGCAATTGGCCTGCTTGGCAGCTTCGATTACTTCCTCATCAGTGGCTTCAAGTCGTCCATAGCGAATATTTTCCAATAGTGTGCGGTGGAATAAAGAGGCCTCTTGTGGAATCATTGCAATCTGTGAGCGCAAGGAGTCCTGTGTTACTTTGGAGATATCTTGTCCGTCGATTAGAATTTTTCCCCCTTCCACTTCAAAATAGCGGAGAATCAGATGAACAAAAGTTGTTTTCCCAGACCCCGAGAATCCAACAAGACCCACTTTATCCCCTGCGTTTAGTGTGATATTTTTGTCCCGGAAGATGAACTGATTGGGAGTATATTTAAAAGAGACAGAATCAAATGAAATGGCCCCATTAGTTACTTTGAGGGGAGTTGCTCCGGGCATGTCGACAATATCGTGTGGATCTTGTATCACTGTCAGAGCCTGACGACACACACCGATTTCTTTAAAAAAATTGGGGATTTCCAGACCTGCTAGCCATGCCATGATGGTAATGTTCCAGGAAGTATTGGATATGAAAACGACTTCTCCCGTAGTGATAATGGAGTGTTGCCAGCAATAAATCATGAAGCAGTTCAAAATAATGCCAGGACCAATAAAGGCAGCAATTCCCAAACACATCTTCATTTTTTCAATGTGCTTGAGAGATTGAGCATGCTTTTTTTGCTCATCTTTCTGATATCTGAAGAGGTAATCCCGTTCATAATTGTGGCGAGAGAATAGTTTGATGTTTAAATGATTAGTAAAGCCATCGACGATTTTTCCTGCAATTAAAGAGCGGGATTCTGCGTGGATGTCAGCAAATTGATCGCACTTTCGAGAAAATGAAAGGCAAATAAGTGCATGAGCCGCAAGCCAACAACACAGGATCACCGCAAATAAAGGATGCAGTTTTGCAAAGAATACAAGGGTGATAATCACGGCGACGATCACAGGCACAAAAAGGGTCATCACCAACTGCAGCAAATGGGTCATCGAACGTGGCATGTCAGAGATCTTGTTTGCCAATGATCCCGCAAAATGGGTGCTAAAGTAGATATGAGAGTGCTTTTGCACATACTCGAACATGTCCATGCGCACATCGGCTTCCAAACGAGGAATGATCCGAACCCCGATGAAACCAGATAGGCGATAACAAATTTCTACCCCCAACCACAGGCAAGCTCCAAATATTAAAGGCGTTGCTAGAGCAGCCCATATGTTAGAGCGATCTCCCGAGTATTTGGTGATCGCGTCGATCAGAAGTTCTAATACATAAGGGAAAATGGTATGGTCGATAGACCATCCCAAGCAAACAATCTGCATAGCCAAAAACCATGGCCACTGCCTTTTCATGAAGTGCCAGAAGAAGGCAAGCAATGTTTTCGGCAAAGAATTAACTGAAGGATTCATGTGACATCTCTCATTTCCACGAGGAACTTTAATGCATCCTGTTTCATGCGCAAATGAATGCTGTACAGACCATTAGCACGACTCGGCGTCAGGTTGGCTTTAATGGACAATGAATCTAAATAGTCGGGTTGCTGTTTCAGGACTGTTTCAGCTGTTTCACCACTATATACTTTTGTGAGAAGAGCTGCAAGACCCGCAGAAATCAATGCATCAGACTCCCCAACAAAATAAAGTCGACCCTGTTCAAAGTGGCAATGAAGATACATGAGGCTTTGACACCCCTTGACCAAATTTGCAGGATGCTTGAATTTCGCGTCTAAACGGGGCTGCGCTCGTCCGAGCCTAATCAGTTCCTCGTACTGAGCTTCTGGAGATTGATGAGCAAAAAGTGCCATCAACTGATGTTGTTTTTTTAAAAAGGAAGAATCCATAAATTGCCTAACTGTAGCAGATTATAGTGATTGTAAGAGATTATTACCAGATAATTGCGCCAATAGATAGTTGCACCCCGTTCTTCGTGAACGCGCCCGAGCCCGTTGCCCGATCTCTATCGTAAACCTTATTTCCGTACCCGAATTTCGGTAAGATTGGGTTCAGACAAGGGAAGTTCGGGCAACGGGCTCGGGCTCGGGCGCGTTCACGAAAGGCTGTTGACACTTCTGCAATTACCTCTAAGGGACCTAAAGGACAAGGATGTAAGGGTCGGATTCTGCCGTTCGTCCCTTGTCTCCTAATTCTCCCTGTTCCAGCTAATTCTTGACAGATATGCATTTGTTTAGTATATTTATCATAACTAAAATCTATTACGAGGAATAAATATTATGATTAACTGGATGCTTACAACACTATTTTGTTCAATTATACTATTTTCTTCTTGCCCACACCTACACGCAGAAATAATTGAAACACAAAATATCGCAACAGTAATGGATCATGTTGACGCAAACTCTATTGTTTTCTTCAACGTCACTGGAACATTATATAAACCTTCCACCACATTCGCTGACCGTCAGTGGAGAGATTACTTTTCAGAACGAGTTCTACTCATAGTCCCAGAAGCTAATAATCCACAAAATTTGATCAATAGAATCAAAAACACCCTCGTACAAGAAATTCCCAAGAAAAATGTTGATGAGTTCACACCGATCTTAATTGCCAATCTTCAGCAAGCCCGAGTCCCCGTGTTGGGGATCACGCAAAAGAAGGTTTCTACCCCTTACGCCAATGATTTTGCTCAGATTACAAGTAATCATTTAGTAAGCCTTGGAATCTATTTAGAGAGCACTCTTGCCTACTTTAACATCCCACACATGGATTGCGACCAATATAGCTTTGGACATGGGATCCTGTTTACAGAAAAAAAAGCCGCAGGCAATGCCATACTCGCGATTTTAAAGAATACACAGCATTTGTACTCAAACGTGATTGTCGTGGATGATTCACAAAATTTTTTAAGAATTGTTGAAACCACTCTCGCTGAAAACAACATTCCATTTGTTGGATTGCGTTATGGTCGAGATGATGCTCGTAAGGCCAATTTCAATCCCATTTTGGGAATTATCGAATTCATAGCATTTATTAATGAGGGTAAAGTCATGACTGATGAAGAGGCGACTGATATTCTCATTACTCATCCTGAGGTAGACTACGAGCAATTGCTGAATGAACTCATTCTTCAACTTGTTTGAAAAGGACAAAGGACGTAAAGGACGTAAAGGACATAAGGGACATAAAGGACAAAGGACCTAAGGGACACAGCAGACTTGTGTTCAGTCCCTTACGTCCTTTTGTCCTTTATGTCCCTTATGTCCTTTACGTCCTTTTGTCCTTTATGTCCCTTCGATTTCTTTGCCCAAATCTTTTTTACTCTTGACTTTTATGCAAAAGCTGATATTGTATTATCATTTGCACTTAAAAATGTACATCCTTAAAAGTCGATTATCAAAAGCTTAAAAACATGGCCAAAGAAGATACTCTCGTCCTAGAAGGGCTTGTGGAAGAACTTCTTCCAAATATGACATTTCGAGTAACCCTTGAGAATGGACTCAAAGTGATGGCGCATCTATGCGGAAAAATGCGAATGAAAAATATTCGAGTTCTCGTCGGCGACAAAGTCACTGTTGAAATGTCCCCCTACGACCTTACGAAAGCGAGAATTATTTTCCGGCAACGTTAACTTTATAGTCTGGATGATTGTTGTTGCTTTTTTTCAATCTCTCGATTAGACTAACAAACTCGTGCATTGTATGACGTTGCTACCATGGATCGTTTGTATCTTGAATTCGTGTTCTAGAATCGTATCTAGGGCAAGTTTTCAACTGTCTTAGCAGAAGGAAAACTGTTAAGCAACGAGACGCTTGCCCAGATAGCTCAGTGGTAGAGCACTTGCATGGTAAGCAAGCGGTCGTAGGTTCAATTCCTATTCTGGGCAGAACCTAAAGAAATAAAAATCATAAGTACTGGAGTTTAACGGAGGAGTTAATAATGGCAAAAGAAACTTTTAAGCGTAATAAGCCACACGTCAATATTGGAACGATTGGCCACGTTGACCACGGTAAAACAACGCTAACTGCTGCAATCACAAAAGTGCTCGCCCAAGCTGGTGGAGCAAAATTTAGAAGCTATGAGTCGATCGACAATACACCTGAGGAAAAAGCTCGCGGTATTACCATCAACTCAACACACGTCGAATACGAAACAGAAAACCGCCACTACGCACACGTAGACTGCCCAGGTCACGCAGACTATGTAAAAAACATGATTACCGGCGCTGCTCAAATGGACGGAGCAATCCTCGTCGTGGCTGCCACAGATGGCGCTATGCCGCAAACGCGCGAACACATTCTCCTTGCCCACCAAATGCAAGTGCCTGCTATCGTTGTCTTCATCAATAAAGTCGATATGCTTGACGAAGGCGACAAAGAACTCCTCGATCTCGTAGAAATGGAACTCCATGAATTGCTCGAAGCTAAAGGGTATAAAGACTGCCCAGTCATTCGCGGCTCCGCTTTAAAAGCCCTTGAAGGTGATCCAAAATACGTTGAAGGCATTCGTGAACTAATGAAAGTTGTCGATGAAAAAATCCCAACTCCTCAACGCGAAGTCGACAAACCATTCTTAATGCCAATCGAAGACGTATTCTCCATCTCCGGCCGCGGCACAGTTGTGACAGGTCGAGTTGAGCGCGGTATTGTAAGACTTAACGATAAACTCGTCATCGTTGGATTGGGTGATACCCGTGATACCGTGGCTACAGGTCTCGAAATGTTCAACAAAACTTTAGACGAAGCACGCGCCGGCGAAAACGTCGGAATCCTCCTTCGCGGGATTGAAAAAGAACAAGTTGAAAGAGGAATGGTATTGGCAGCTCCAGGAACATGCACTCCCCACTCCAAGTTCAAAGGGCCAGTGTACGTTTTAACAAAAGAAGAAGGGGGACGCCACAAACCATTTTTCACAGGATATCGTCCACAGCTTTATTTCCGAACAACTGACGTTACAGGAACTGTAAAGCTTCCTCCTAACGTAGAGATGGTGATGCCTGGCGATAACGTTGAAATTGAAGTAGACCTCATTGCTCCTGTAGCAATGGAAAAAGGGATCCGTTTTGCTATACGTGAAGGCGGCCGAACAATCGGTGCTGGAACAGTATCGGAGATCATTCAGTAACTTTAAGGGCTCGTATACGAGCCCTAAGAAGTGTGCAACTTGTGTTGCACACTTCCTCATAATTGAGCTCGGCTTGGGTGTGTAGCTCAGTTGGTAGAGCAGCGGTCTCCAAAGCCGCCGGTCGGGGGTTCGAATCCCTCCGCACTCGTTGATAGATAATGACAAAAAACAATGGGTAACCGCGTGACAACTATGGAAGCAAAGAAGGCTCAACAGGTAGCCTCACCAAAGTCTGATGAGACTGCGGCAAAAACCAGCGCTAGTGTGGTCGATTTCGTTGGGAATGTCAAAGCAGAATTGAAGAAGATCTCTTGGACAAGCCCCGAAGAATTGCGGGTCTATACAAAGATTGTGATTGCAACGACATTCTTTTTAGGATTGGGGATCTACTTCATAGACCTTCTCATTCAAGGTACATTAAGTGCCTTGGGGGCACTATTTGCGCTAATTGGATAACCATGCAAGTTGCTAGTCGCATATAGGTTTAAATGGGGCCCTCGGCCCTATTTAAACCTATATGCGACTAGCAAGTAAAAAAACAAACGACTGCCCCATGTGAATGGGGGTGTTTCTGCTTTCAAGTTATTGAAAGAAGTGATCGTTGTTGACGTTTTTTTATTTGCTAGTCGGGCACGGATTTGAAATGGGGCTGGGGCCCCATTTCAAATCCGTGCACGACTAGCAACTCAAACCGAATTTGGTGTATAGATGCATAAGTGGTATGTCGTACAGGTGATGTCCACCCAGGAAAAAAAGGCAAAAAAAGCACTAGAAGACAACAGGCTCATGCGCGGCATGGTGGACTTCATCGAAGAGATCGTCCTTCCCGTAGAAAATGTCTCTGAGGTCAAGCAAGGAAAAACTAAAGTTGTAGAAAAGCGCCTTTGGCCAGGATATCTTCTTGTTAAAATGAACCTCAATGATTTGTCTTGGGAATATATAAAAAACACGACTGGAGTGATCGATTTTCTTGGCGGTGGGACCCCGACAGCACTCTCTGACAAAGAAGTTGAAGAGATTTTGAAAGACCTTGCCGACAAACAGCAAAAAGTTACTCAACGGCATAAATTTGAAATGGGCGATCGCGTGAAAATTGTCGATGGAGTCTTTATAAACTTCATAGGAACAGTCACAGAAGTTTTCCACGACAAAGGGCGCCTCAGTGTTTTGGTCTCAATATTTGGTCGCGATACGCGCGTTGATGACCTGGAATTTACTCAAGTAGAAGCAATTACAGAGGAAGCTAACTCGTAAATAACGCAAGTTGCTAGTCATGCAATGCTTTTAAATGGGACCCCCGGCCCCCATTTAAAAGCATTGCATGACTAGCAAATGCAAAACACTATGCTAAATAGTGTTGAAATTTTTAGTTTGCACTAAAAGTTCAATATGGAGAGCGGTTTTGTCGCCAAGAAGGTATTTTTTATAAAAAAAACAGTAACTAAATACAGTGTACTAGCACTTGCGTTATTTAAGGGAAAGTATGTCAAAGAAAATAGCAAAATTTATCAAATTACAAATTCCTGCAGGAAAAGCTAATCCAGCGCCACCAATTGGACCTGCCTTGGGTTCCGCCGGCGTAAATATCATGGCTTTCTGCAAAGAGTTTAATGCCAAAACACAGGCGATGATTGGCGATATCCTGCCCGTTGTCATCACTGTATATGTGGATAAATCTTTTACATTCATTTGTAAAGCACCTCCTGTAGCTGAAAAGCTCAAAAAAGCTGCCGGAGTAGAAAAAGGATCCGCCGTTCCTAATCGCGATAAAGTAGGTAAAATTACGAGAGCGCAAGCAAGACAGATCGCAGAAGATAAAATGGCCGATCTCAATGCGCGCGACCTCGATGCAGCTACTAAAATTGTTTTGGGAACTGCTCGGTCAATGGGCATAGAACTAGTAGTGGAATAAAATAATTTATGGGTCGTCAATCTAAAAGAACTCGGGAGATAGCAAAGCAATACGATGCCGAAAAAGCATACAGTATTGCTGACGCTGTCGCTACTTTAAAGAAATGCCCCCCTGTCAAGTTTGATCAGACAGTGGACATTTCGATAATGATTGGCGTTGACCCTCGTCGTTCAGATCAGCAAGTCCGTGGAACTGTACCGTTACCGAATGGAACAGGAAAAACCATGGTTATCCTCGTCTTTGCACGAGGTGACAAGGTCAAAGAGGCCTTGGATGCTGGTGCTGACTATGCGGGCAACGATGAATTACTTGAAAAAGTAAACGGGGGTTGGACCGGATTTGATGCGGTCATCGCAACTCCAGATATGATGCGCGAAGTTGGAAAATTGGGAAAAGTATTAGGACCACGAGGACTAATGCCTAATCCCAAAGCAGGTACAGTGACAACTGACATAGCTAAGGCCCTTAGGGAGATGAAGGCTGGGAAGATTGAGTTTAAGCTCGATCGCCATGGCGTCATCAACAACGGGATCGGTAAGATATCCTTTGCAGCAGATCAATTGGTCGAGAACATTTTAGCCTTCGTGCATGCAGTTCAAAAAGCGAAGCCAGCCACAGCTAAAGGTATTTTCTTAAAATCGATGTTCCTATCATCAACGATGGGACCGGGTTTAAGAATTGACCTTCGCGAGACTGAAGTAGCATAAAGGAGTCACAATCATGAGACATGAAAAGCAATTCCTTCTAGAGGAAGTACAAAGTCAGTTCGCGAAGTCTGACTCCTTTGTGATAGTTCGATATACAGCCCTATCAGCTAATACAGCAAATAGCTTCCGCACTGCAATTGCACACCAAGGTGGCAATTTTGAAGTCATTCGGAAGAGGATGTTGCTCAAAGCTGCCAAAGCTATAGATGTCACGCTCGATTTGGCTTCGTTACCTGGACATATAGGCGTCGTTTTTGCAGGACAAGATCCTATCGAAACCACCAAACTCGTCGTTAAATTTGGCGAAGATACAGGAACTGTTCAAGTTGTTGGGGGTCGATTTGATGGAATATTGTATAGCGGCCCAGAAATGGAGGCCATCTCGAAACTACCGAGCAAGGACGAAATGCGTTCAGAATTGCTCGCAGTGTTCGAAGCTCCAATGGCCCAAACATTGGCCGTCATGGAAGCACTTCTTTCAAGTGTCGTGTATGCAATAGACAACAAATGTAAGCAAGAAAGCTAGAATGAGACTGTCGCAAACACCTTGTTTGCACAGACTCTTAAACAATTATTTTTTAACTGATCAATAAGAAGAGGTAATATCGTGAGTAAAACTGCTCAATTAGTTGAAACTCTAAGTCAGCTCACCGTTTTGGAAATGGCTGATCTTAAAAAAGCTTTGGAAGATAAGTGGGGCGTGAAAGCTGCTGCTGCAGCCGTCGCTGTTGCTGCTCCCGCTGCGGGTGCAGCTGCTGCTCCTGCTGCTGAATCAACGGATTTTCAAGTCATGTTAGTAGCTTGTGCTGGAGATAAGAAAATCGGCATCATTAAAACTGTTCGTGAAATCACAGGTCTTGGCTTGAAAGAAGCAAAAGAACTTGTCGAAACCGTTGAAGCTGGTGCGCAAAAAGCTGTGAAAGAAACAGCTCCTAAAGCCGAAGCTGAATCTATTAAAGCGAAATTAGAAGCCGCTGGCGCTAAAGTTACTTTGAAAGGACTGTAGTCTATTCGATAAGTAATATTCCACGTGTCCGTGTGCGTTTTCTTGTCTGTGAAAGGACAAAAGACGTAAAGGACATAAGGGACATAAAGGACAAAGGACATAAAGAGGTAATGGCAGAAGTGTCTCATCATCAGGCCAACGGCCTGACGTATAAAAGCCTAGGGCATCGCCCTAGGTGAGATGCAAACATATTTTTCAGGCTGAAAGCCTGACGTATGGCTATGCGTTAAGTCCTTTATGTCCTTTACGTCCCTTGTCCCTTTTCCCACACGGCGCCGGGCAGTTTCGTGACTTTTAGTTTTTTTATAAAATTTTCTTTAGTTGCTCCAAATGCAAGTGTAAAGAAGCTTCTATAAGAAAAGTAAACGATTTTTTTCAAGTTTAAGCCATAGCAGGGAGTCCTTTAAATGTTGAAAAGGCCACCAATCCGTGAAAGTTTTCATAAAAAGAAAGACATCATTGATCTTCCAAATCTTATAGAAGTTCAAATTAAGTCTTACAATGAATTTTTACAAGCTGGTAAGTTCGCCGGTGAACGCGACAATATCGGTCTTCAGGAAGTCTTTACAGAGCTTTTTCCCATAAAATCCTACGACGAAAAAACGATTCTGGAATTCATTTCTTATAACCTTGGGGTGCCAAAGTACTCTCCTGAAGAAAGCATTCGCAGGGGCATTTCCTATAATGTCACATTAAAAGTAAAATTCCGCCTCACAGACGAGACAGGGATCAAAGAGGAAGAGGTCTACATGGGAACACTTCCCATCATGACCGATAAAGGAACTTTTGTCATTAATGGAGCAGAACGGGTTGTCGTTTCTCAGCTTCATCGCTCCCCTGGGATCTGTTTTGAGCATGAGAAGCATGCTCGCGGAACAATTCTCTACTCTTTCAGAATCATTCCCTATCGTGGAAGTTGGTTAGAAGCGGCTTTCGATATTGGTGATTTGATCCATGTTTACATTGATCGGAAGAAGCGTCGTCGTAAAATATTGGCTACTACCTTTATTCGAGCTCTTGGATACTCTACAAATGCCGATATCATCGAAGAATTTTTTAGCACCCGTAAAGTCAAAATTAAAACGGAAAAAGAATTTGCTAAAATGGTGGGGAAAATCCTTGCTCAGGATGTTCTAGACGAAGAAACTGGAGTCGTGTTCGGAAAAGCGGGTGAAAAACTAACGACAGCGATGTTAAAGCGGATGTCAGACGCTGGCATTGAGATGATTCGGATTGCTGAAGATGCAGATGAGAACAGCCCCATCATCAAGATGCTTGCAAAGGACGTTACCGATTCCTACGAGTCTGCATTAAAAGATTTTTATCGCAAGATCAGACCGGGCGAACCTTCCACCCTTGCCAATGCACGCTCAGCCATGATGCGCCTGTTTTTCGATCCGAAACGATACAATCTCGGTCGTGTAGGGCGCTATAAACTCAATTCAAAACTTGGCTTTGAGATCAATGATGAAACTCTTCAAACGGTAACGTTGACAAAAGAAGACGTCATTGGCGCTCTAAAATACCTCATTCGTCTCAAACAAGGGGCTGAAGACGCTTCTACAGACGATATCGACCACTTAGGCAATCGTCGCGTGCGCTCTGTCGGTGAACTGATTCAAAACCAATGTCGAATTGGTTTAGCCCGCATGGATAAAATTATTCGTGAAAGAATGAATTTATTCGATTTTTCTGCGGATACTCTCACCCCAGGAAAAATCGTTTCGGCAAAAGGTCTCTCAGGGGTCCTTAAAGACTTCTTTGGCCGTTCTCAGTTGTCTCAATTTATGGATCAAACCAATCCTGTTGCCGAGCTGACGCATAAACGTCGCCTCTCCTCACTTGGACCTGGCGGCTTAAATAGAGATCGCGCAGGATTTGAGGTGCGCGACGTGCACTCGAGCCACTATGGACGCATTTGCCCCATCGAGACACCTGAAGGACCAAACATTGGTCTGATTACCTCTCTCTCGACATTTGCCAAAATCAACGAGTTTGGATTTATCGAAACACCTTATCGAATAGTCCGCGATGGCGTTGTTACTGAAGAGATCGAATACATGACTGCAGACCAAGAGGAGCAATGTGTCATTGCACAGGCATCGGCGCCTCTTGATGAGCATAGCATGTTCAAAGAATCGATCTGCTGGGCAAGGTATAAAGGGGAACCCCTTGAAATTGATTCGGCCCGTGTTACACACATGGATGTATCGCCAAAGCAGCTTGTCTCTATTGTCACAGGGTTGATACCATTCTTAGAACACGATGACGCCAACCGTGCCCTTATGGGATCTAACATGCAACGGCAAGGGGTTCCTTTGTTGAAGCCTCAAGCCCCCATTGTTGGAACTGGATTGGAAGCTCGGGCAGCTCGCGATTCCGGTGCTGTCGTCGTTGCTACTGAAGACGGTGTTGTTGACTATGTTGATGGTCTGAAAATTGTGATCACCCCCAAAGGGAATCGCTTGGACAAAAAGACCTATCTATTAAAGAAATTCATGCGTTCAAATGCGGGCACGTGCATCAACCAGCAGCCTCTTTGTCAAGTGGGAGATAAAATCAAAGCTGGCGATGTGATTGCCGATGGACCTGCTACCGATAAAGGAGAGGTCGCACTGGGACGAAATGTTTTAGTCGCCTTCATGCCATGGTATGGTTATAACTACGAAGATGCCATTATTATCTCTGAAAAATTAGTGCGCGAAGATGCTTTTACGTCTCTCTACATTGAAGAATTTGAGATTACAGCACGCGATACCAAATTAGGAAAGGAAGAGATCACTCGAGATATTCCGAATGTTTCGGAAGAGTCATTGATCAACCTGGGCGAAGATGGGATTGTTCGCGTTGGTGCTGAAGTTAAGCCCGGCGACATCCTAGTCGGTAAAATCACTCCCAAATCAGAAACAGAATTGGCTCCTGAAGAGAGACTTCTCCGTGCAATTTTTGGCGAAAAGGCAGCTGACGTAAAAGATGCCTCCTTGACAGTTCCACCAGGGACTGAGGGGATCGTCATGGATGTCAAAGTATTTAGCAGAAGAGATAGCCTTTCTCGAAGCGATGAAGAGCTTGTTGAAGAAGCTGGACGAGTCAAAGAGATTCAGAAGGAATATAAAAATCGACAAGGGGAATTTAAAACCGAAAGACATGAGCGTATCGGTGCCCTTCTTCTCAATGAACAGGCTGCTGGGACTATTGTTCACCGCAGAACTGGAGAAATTTTGATTGAGCAAGGCGAAGTGATCACTCAAGATCTCATTACATTGCTCGAAAAAGAAAGTGTCGAAGATTTATTGATGCCTCATAACGATATCTACGACACACTTAAGCAACTATTACACGATTATGCCACCTCGATGCAGTCGTTGGAAAACCAATACAAATCTGAACTTGAATTCATGCGCAAAGGGGACATTGATCTCGACCCAGGTGTCATTCGTCAGGTTAAAGTTTATATCGCTTGCAAACGGAAGTTAGAAGTGGGCGATAAAATGGCAGGACGCCACGGTAACAAAGGCGTTGTGTCCAAGATTGTTCCTGAGGCAGATATGCCGCGTATGGATACGGGAGAGGCCATCGAGGTTATATTAAATCCTCTTGGGGTGCCTTCTCGTATGAATATGGGTCAGCTTTTTGAAACCCATCTCGGCTTTGCGGCACGAAGAGCCGGCATTAACATTCAAAGTCCTGTGTTCGAAGGTTTTCCAGAAGACAAAATTTGGAAGATGATGGCTGAGCAAGGGCTACCTAGCGATGGAAAGTTCTTCCTATACGACGGATTTACAGGGGAGCGCTTTGATAATCCTGTCGTGGTTGGTTACATTTACTTGATGAAACTCGGTCACCTTGTGGCTGATAAGATCCACGCTCGTGCCGTTGGTCCCTATTCACTTGTCACACAACAACCATTGGGTGGTAAAGCCCAAATGGGTGGACAGCGTTTTGGGGAGATGGAGGTGTGGGCCGCTGAAGCATATGGCGCAGCTTATCTACTTCAAGAGTTATTGACGGTTAAATCGGACGATGTCGGTGGTAGAACGCGCATTTATGAATCGATCGTTAAAGGGGAAAACCTTTTGAAAGCAGGCACTCCTGAATCGTTTAATGTGTTGATCAAGGAGATGCAGGGACTTGGGCTAGATGTCCGTCCTGAAGTGGTAAAATGACCCAAGTTACTAGAATGAACGGGTATTTCTTAGATGCTAATTACATAAGGATTTGAAATGGGGCAGGGGCCTCATTTCAAATCCAAAATTTTAGGGAGACAACATGTCAGACACGAGTCACCAAGATACGCAATTTGATAAGTTGACGATTAAGATTGCTTCGGATGATGTTATCCGGAATCATTGGTCCCGCGGCGAGGTGAAGAAGCCTGAAACGATCAATTATCGAACATTTAAACCAGAAAAGGGGGGACTATTTTGCGAAAAAATATTTGGTCCTACCCGCGACTGGGAATGCGCTTGTGGCAAATACAAAAAAATTAAACATAAGGGGATTGTTTGCGATCGCTGTGGAGTTGAGGTCACTTTATCCAAAGTTCGTCGCGAACGCATGGCCCATATTGACTTAGCAGTTCCAATCGTCCATATATGGTTTTTCAAAACGATGCCTTCTCGCATCGGCAATGTGCTTGGCATGACCACAGCGGACCTTGAACGGATCATCTATTACGAAGAATACGTAGTCATTGATCCAGGTCAAACTGGACTTGAAGTCAAACAACTTCTTACAGATGCGCAATATCGCGAATCTCAAGAAAAATTTGGGCGCGATGCCTTCATTGCAAAGATGGGTGCAGAAGCGATTAAAGATCTTCTTGCAAATGAAGAACTAAATTCCCTTTTGGTTGATTTAAAAGATAAACTTCGTAAAACGAAGTCGATGCAAGCGCGTATGAAGCTTGCTAAACGGCTTAAAATTGTTGAGAGTTTCGTGAGCTCAACGAACAAGCCAGAATGGATGGTAATGTCTTGCATTCCAATCATTCCGCCAGACTTGCGTCCCTTGGTGCCTTTGGATGGTGGTCGTTTTGCTACTTCCGATCTCAATGATCTCTATCGCAGGGTTATCAACCGAAATAATCGCCTCAAAGCTATTCTGAAGCTTAAAACACCTGAAGTCATCATCCGTAATGAAAAAAGGATGCTTCAAGAAGCTGCAGACGCCCTCTTTGACAACGGCCGTCACGGCCACCCAGTTATCGGTGCAGGCAATCGTCCACTTAAATCTCTTTCTGAAGTTCTTAAAGGGAAGCAGGGTCGTTTTCGCCAAAACTTACTCGGGAAACGGGTCGATTACTCAGGTCGTTCTGTCATCATCGTCGGTCCTGAACTAAAGTTCAATCAATGTGGTCTGCCGAAATTAATGGCTTTGGAGTTGTTCGAGCCCTTTATTGTTAAACGTCTTAAAGATTTGGGTTATGTATATACGATTCGCTCAGCTAAAAAGATGATTCAACGCCATGCTGCAGAAGTGTGGGACGTTTTAGAGGATATCATTAAGGGGCATCCTGTTTTGCTAAACCGAGCTCCTACTTTGCACCGGTTAGGGATTCAGGCTTTTGAACCCGTCTTAATTGAGGGAAAGGCAATTCGGATTCACCCGATGGTTTGCGCAGCATTTAATGCGGACTTTGACGGTGACCAAATGGCGGTGTATGTTCCGCTGTCTGTTGAAGCCCAGCTAGAGGCTAAATTGCTCATGATGGCTCCCGACAATATTTTCCTTCCATCATCAGGAAAGCCCTCTGCCGTTCCTTCTCAGGATATGACCTTAGGTCTTTATTACCTGATGTGCGATCCTCTTTATACTCCGGCTAATAGAACTCGCAAGACGCGCGTTTTTCGCAATGCTGAAGAAGTGTTGATGGCTCTGTACTCCAGCGGTAGCTATAACTGGTACGAAGAACCTGTTAAAGGGGAAAAAACAGGCTCTTTCTACAATCGGGGCCTGCGCATCCATGAACTGATCAAATTGCGCACAGATGTTGGGATTATAGAAACTACCCCTGGGCGCGTCGTTTTTAATACAATCGTACCAAAAGAACTTGGCTTCCAAAACTATAGCTTGCCAAAGAAAAAGATGAGCGATCTCGTCATGCAATGCTACAAGAAACTCGGCTTGGAAGTCACTGTTAAATTCTTGGATAAGCTAAAAAATTTAGGATTTTCTGAAGCAACAAAAGCTGCCCTCTCCATGGGCGTTTGTGACGTGCCTATCCCAGGCAACAAAAAGGCCATTATCAACGAAGCCCATAAACGTGTTGCTGTTGTTCGCAAACAATATGAAGATGGGGTCATCACCGATGGGGAAAGACAGTCAAAGACGATCAGCATTTGGACAGAGGTTTCAGATCAATTGTCCGATGAGTTATTTAAAGAAATTAACTCGGTCAGAATCCCTTATTTGAACCCAATTAGCTTGATGATTGATTCTGGAGCTCGTGGTAACAAATCGCAGGTTAAACAGCTTGGAGCTCTTCGTGGCTTGATGGCAAAACCATCAGGAGCGATTATTGAGTCCCCAATTACTTCTAACTTCCGTGAAGGGTTGACAGTGCTTGAATATTCAATTTCATCACACGGAGCGCGTAAAGGGCTTGCAGATACGGCGTTGAAAACGGCGGACTCAGGATACCTCACACGGCGTTTGGTTGACGTTGCACAAGATGTGATCATTACTGAAGAAGATTGCGGGACAATCAATGGAATTGATGTTTCCTCCATTAAACAAGGTCAGGAAGAGCTGTTGCCATTGAAAGACCGAATTTTCGGCCGCACAGTCTGCGACGATGTGTATTTGCCTGGCGATAGCACGCAAATTCTGGCGCAAGCTGGAGACGTTTTGACTATTCAACAAGCGGAAGCCATCGATGATTCTGCTATTGAAAATGTAAAAATTCGGTCTGTACTTACCTGTGAGACTAGACGCGGAGTCTGCGCAAAATGCTATGGGTTAAACTTGGCGACTGGAAGCCCTGTAAGCCTGGGTGAAGCCGTTGGTATCATCGCTGCGCAGTCCATCGGGGAACCTGGAACACAGTTGACGATGAGAACGTTCCACTTGGGCGGTATCGCGTCTGCTGGTGTAACTCCTGAAATTGTCGCCGAACATAGTGGAATTTTGGTTTATATCGGTCTTCGCACTGTTCAAAACGCGGAAAATCAGTGGGTTGCACTCAATAAAAATGGAGCCCTCCACATTGTGCGCGATGAGGGAAGGACCTTGGAAGAGTATAAAAAGCTCCTTTCAACAAAATCAATCGAGCCTTTGCAGACATTTACAATTGAACTTGGAACAAAAATCCTCCTTCCAGATGGCTCTAAGGTGAAACCTGGAACAAAAGTTGCAGAATGGGAACAACATAATATCCCCATTATATGCGATCGCCCAGGGTATGTGAAGTATGAAGATCTCGTTGAAGGGATCTCTACTGAGCGTGAGCTGAACAAACAAACAAGTCAGACAGAACTCATTGTGAAACAGCATAGAGGGGAATTGCATCCTCAGATTGTGATTTATGCTGACAAAGAGTGCACAGAACTGGTTGGAACATATCCGTTGCCTTCTGGAGCCATTTTGTCTGTGGCAGAAATGTCATACGCAACAGCAGGTAAATTGCTGGCCCGCTTGCCACGTGGAGCCATTAAGACGAAGGACATCACTGGTGGTCTGCCTCGTGTGGCAGAGCTTGTTGAAGCACGTAAACCCAAAGATTCTGCTGAAATTGCTAAAATCGATGGCGTTGTCGACTTCCGAGGGATACAGAAGAACAAGCGAATTGTTGTCGTGCGCGATGAGGTCTCTGGTATGGAAGAGGAGCATTTGATCCCACATACGAAACACCTTCTTGTACAACGTGGAGACCATGTTGTGAAGGGGCAACAGCTTACTGATGGCGTTGTGATCCCACATGAGATATTAGAAGTGTGCGGTGTAAGAGAATTGCAAAAATATCTTGTGAATCAAGTTCAAGAGGTATATCGTCTACAGGGAGTAGATATTAACGACAAGCATATTGAGATTATCGTTCGTCAGATGCTTAAAAAAGTGCGTGTGATAGATCCGGGTGATACTAGCTTGCTTTATGGTGAAGAAGTGGATCGCAAAGCCTTCACTATCGAAAACCGCAAAGTAATCGATGAGGGTGGACGTGCCGCTCAAGCTGCACCAGTCTTGCTTGGAATTACAAAAGCATCGTTGAGTACAGAGTCCTTTATCTCAGCAGCATCGTTCCAAGATACGACTCGCGTGTTAACAGAGGCTGCTTGCGCCGGGAAGACAGATTACCTTTTAGGCTTCAAGGAGAACGTGATCATGGGTCACATTATTCCTGGAGGCACAGGCTTTGAAAGACATCGACGCGTGAAAAAGTTCGTAGACAAAGAACTCGAAGAAGAACTTGTTTTCGATTTTGAAGACACCCTCGAGCCTGCAAATGGAGGCAGAAAGAAGTCCAAAAAGAATAAAGAAGAATAGTAACTTGCGTTAGTAACGCAAGTTGCTAGTACACTGTAAAGTTATTATTGACCATTTGTGGCGCGTCAAAGCCCCGGGGTTCAATGATCGCAAAAGGGGTTGTATGAGGCAATACTACCCCTTTTGCGATCATTGAACCGCGGGAGCTTTCACGCAGCCACAAATGGTCAATAATAACTTTACAGTGTACTAGTCACCGTCGGATTAAAATGGGGCCCCTGCCCCATTTAAATAGAATAGATTTACACATGTGTTGGAGGTAGTTGTGAGCGCAGTGACAGCAGCATATAGATCAGGTGGTGAAGGATCAAAAATCCTTGAAGAAAAAAAAGAAGAGAAAAAAGGAACTGTACCAAGTGTAGGCGAAGCTGCTTTGGTGGGTACAATTCGTTCTACTACAGAAACTACTACAAAAAAATTAACCCTTCATATATCAGACGGATCTTCTTCTAGTTCTCATGTTGATGAAACATTAACATCACCGTTCGGGGAACCCTTACATTTTCCATTAAATGCTTCAAGAGACCAAGTTTTAGTTATGATGGCAACTTATCTTCAAGCGCGAAGATATAAAGTTCCCCAAACTTCTCCTACGAAGGTCTAACTGTTGAAGAGTTATCAACAGTAGTAATGCAAGTTGCTATCATGCAATGC